>C687J13896_1001672_pt1 | contig 11214 bp, 14 predicted proteins | sample RifGroE2_FD_13896 | JGI IMG/M metagenome (IMG submission 13896)
CTGATTCCTTTAATGGCCGTTGTTTTGCCGCTTCCCGATCCTCCCTCAATCACCAGCAAAGGTTTTTTATTCTCGGTCATTTTCTGTCCTTTGAATTGCTAAAAATGTCTCTCTTATTTCTTGCGGTAACTCTGCCTTTGTATCTCTCACATATCTACGGTACTCTTCCAGCACTTCCTCTTCCGTCGTTCTCCTCACCCTTAAACTATCCTTGTCATCCGAAGTCGATATTGTTTTTTCCAGTATCTCACCCTCTCCACCAACATACTTTTTATGAAACGCGCTTTCAAATATTCTTTCTGTCATGAAATAACTTAAACCAATTTCTCTCTTTTGTCTACCATCTATACACATATCCATATATACGCACATAGGCATCTTCTCTTTTTTTCTTTCCACAAAAATCATTTGACAACCAACTCGCTCTCTGCACTACAATACCTCCATGGACCGAAAAGAAGCATATCCCTCAGTTGAGCTGTCCCGATTTAAATCCAGGGTCTCTTTAATTCTTCACTCGACAGCCCCAATTAATACCAGCTCTTTTACTCCGGAACAAATTTCCCTCCTCAACTCGGCCACCACCATCGTCAGTGCCGCGGCCCGAACTTGTTACTCTTCAGAAATCCAAACTCCTCTTGATTACCTCCAAAAATCAGATAAATATCGTCAGATCTCCGATAGTGTCGTCATTAGCACCAAAGAAGCCGGTCACAACACCACACGTCAGCACGCAAGCTACACTTTTGCTCTGGAAAACATCTCTCGATTGGCAATAAATTTTCTCCACTCACAACCTTTCTACAACTCCGAAGAAATGTCCCAACGTTACGTCAACATGGCCGACACCAGGTCTCTCACTCCCGACACCGGCAACGAAGACCACAACCGCGCCCTCTCTGAAGCAGCCACCTCGCTCAGCACCGCCTACAATCATCTTCAAGAACTCCTCACCCCTACCACCAGGAAATTTATTCTTGAACGCTTTCCCGGGCGTGACACCGAGGCTTGGAGAAACAAGATTAACAATGAAGCCGGCAAAAAATCCCAAGAAATTGCCCGCTATCTTCTTCCACTTGGTATGCCTACCAATCTTCATTTCACCATCAACGAACTAACTCTCAAACGTCTCTATCATCTCTCGCAAAACCTCCCCATTACCAACGAACTATCCGCCATTATTCAGGGCATGGTAGACGTAGCCATATCTACCGACCCCTCACTCCAACAGGAGTTAGACAAACCTCTTCCTATTCTGGCTCGTCCAAGATATAACCCCAAAAACACTGACCATCACTCTGAAAATATCGCTATTATCGACAACCTATCTCCCATCTCTCCCAACATCACTCGAGCTGTCCGTCACATCCTTGGAGTCACTTCAGAGGAAATCTCTGATGATGATGCCCTCAAACTTGTTTTCGATCCCAACATTAATCCCTTAATGACCCAAGTTGATGGCGACGGTGTCATTGATCATCTTTCCCAAAGTCTTAATCAGGTGAATCTTTCAGTCGAGCTCTCCCTAAGCCATACCGCCAACTACCAACTCCATCGTCATCGCTCTCTTAACCACACCACCCCCTTAATCATTCCTCTTCCTCAATCCGAAAGCGACTATGTTATCCCCACCATTCTCGACTCTAATCCTGAAGCTTATGAATTCTTTTTGGAAACTCTCGCCCTTCATAGCCAAAAACTCCAAAACCTTTTTGACCAAGGCATTTCCCTCGAACATCTCCAATATCTACTCCCCAACGCCGTTCGTATCCATAAATCCGTTTCTGGACCTTTTGGAGCCTGGTATCACTTTCTCAAAACCAGAAATTGTTTTAATGCCCAAGAAGAAATCAATGCCATCGCCACCTCAATCACCAAACAAATAATCGACATTGACCCGGCTCTCGCTCCCCATCTAGATCATCTCGTCCCTTGCGGTCTTCGCAAAGAATCAAACGTCAAACCATACTGTCCCGAAGGTGCTCGCTTTTGTGGCGTACGTATCTGGAACCTTTCCGTCAAAGACTATCCCCGGCGTAATATCTAAAAATTTCTCTCTTAATCGGAAGGTTTTTCTTGTTCTTGTTCTTGTTCTTCTTTCTTTGCCCCCGGCTTGTGCCAGCTGGCCCAAGTACAGTTTGGATAGTCTTCGCAACCATAAAAATCTCTCCCCGTTCGTGTCTTTTTAAGTACTACTCTCTTGCCACACTTTTCGCACTTTACCCCTGGAACATACTCAATAAAAGGAGCCGTATACTTACACTCGGGATATCTCGAACAAGATAAAAACTTCCCAAACTTACCGTCGCGAACTACCACTTCGCCTTCATGACAAAGCGGGCATTTCTTTCCTGTACCTACCGTCGGCACACCCACCCTTGCACTATCTTTGTCTACTCTTAGAATATTGTCTCGGAACAAACCCCAAAAATTACTTAACATCTTTTTCCATTTAAGCTTTCCCTCGGCTATATCATCTAGCTCACTTTCCATTTTGGCGGTAAACTCATAATCCATCTCCTTCGGAAAGTTTGTTACCAAAAAATCTACCACGGCCACCCCTATCGATGTCGGGAAAAACTTTCTTTCTCTCTGCTCCACGTAACGTCTGTCTATGATTGTCGAGATAATCGCCGCGTAGGTACTTGGCCTTCCAATACCTCTTTTTTCCAACTCTTTAATCAATGAGGCGTCATTAAATCTTGCCGGTGGTTGAGTGAACTTTTGCTCCCCAACTACCTTATTCTTTTTCAGTTTTTCGTTTACCTCCAACATCGGTAAAATCTGTTCTTCGTCTTTGTCTTTATCTTTCAGAAACAACTTCTTCCACCCGGCAAACTTTATCACCGCTCCGGTTGCCGTCAGCTCGTTTTCCCCCGCCCTTACGATTACCTTGGTATCGTCGAAAATGGCATCGCTCATCTGGCAACCTACCGTTCTTCTCCATATTAATGAATAAAGCTTTTCTTGATCATGGGCCATCTCCTGTCCGGTAAATTTATCCGGTGAAATCTCTATATGTGTCGGACGAACCGCTTCGTGGGCTTCCTGGGCAACCACTTTTCCGGCCGTTTTATACACTCTGGGTGTACCCGGCAAAAACTCGGCCCCATATTTTTCACCAATGAATTTGCGAATCTCTTCAATCACCGTCGGCACCAAGTTAAATGAATCGGTACGGTGATAAGTGATATCACCTTGCTCGTAGAGTTTTTGAGCCACATTCATTGTTTTCTTCGCCGACCAACCCAAAACATTAGCTGCCGCCTGTTGTAAGGTGGAAGTTTTGAATGGTGAATGGGGAGCAGTTCTTCTCTCGGACTTTTTAACACTATCAACCAAGTACTCAGCACTTTCCAGCTCTGCCAAAACTACTTTTGCCTTTTCCCCTTCATGAATATCGGCCACCTTTCCTTTAATCCGTGCCAACTCGACTTCAAACTTCTCTCCTTTCTTCGTTTCCACCTCCACTTTTATCTGCCAGTACTCTTCCGGCTTAAACTTCTCAATCTCTCTTTCCTTCTCCACAATCAAACGCACCGCCACGCTTTGTACTCTTCCGGCCGAAAGACCACGACGAACCTTCTTCCACAAAATTGGTGACAGTTTGTAACCTACCAAACGATCCAGAAAACGTCTGGCCTGCTGGGCATCAACCAAGTTAATATCAATTGCTCTCGGGTGTTCTAGAGCCTCCATAATGGCTTCCTTAGTGATGGAATGGAAAGCAATTCTCTTAAACACCAGTTTCTCTTTCTTGGCCAACTTCCTTGAGTTCTTGAGTATGTGTTCCACATGCCAGGCAATTGCTTCTCCTTCACGGTCAGGGTCGGCCGCCAGTATCACTTCATCAACCTTAGCTGCCGCATCTTCCAGCTTCTTTACTTGTTCCCCTTTTCCTTCCATTAACTCATACGAAGGGACAAAATCAAACTCCCCCTTGCCTTCGTCTTTAATATCAATACCAAACTTACTCTTGGGCAAATCACGAACATGTCCCATGGAAGCCAAAATTTGGTAATCACTCCCTAAATACTTCCCTAAGCTTTTTGTTTTGGTAGGAGACTCAACAATAATTAGTTTATTCATTACTTATAAAAATATACATTAAAACCGAACCAGTATTCTACAACATTAAAAAAATAGCAAAAATGCCCTCCATTTCTGGAGGGCAACGTAATCAAATTATTGAGGTTCCGCGGGAATATTCATTATTGGTAGAGTTGAACTACCTAACCAATACCTGGGGTAAGCCCCATCCCAACCCAACGCTAGCAAGTATTCTATATACTCCGGGGTTAGGTTTTTCTGAATCGCAGCCACGGCCTCAGACTGGGCTTCCGCTTCAGCCGTAATTCGATAGGCTTCGGCATCAGCCGCCAACTTCACCGAATCAGCATTACCTTGAGCCTGAGTTACGTTCATAATCGCATCTGCCTCAGACTTCCGCTTGGTCACCAGGTAATTCGTCTCAGCGGCAATTACGTCCGCCTTCTGTTGTTGGGTGTTGATCTCGGTCTGCTGCAGGGCCTGTTGTTTCTGAAACTGCATCTGCGAGACGCTGTCCAGATAGGCATTGACCTTGTCGTCGTAATCAAAATCGACGATTGCTAGCTGACTAACGTATACCAAGGGTGTTTCGCCATCGGATGACATCAGTTGAGCCTGCAACTCACCTTCAACCGAAGACTCCATTACCTGACGCTGGCTGGCCACAAAATCGTAAGTGTTTTTACCCTGAACTTGTTTCAGAGTTGATACCCAGATCTTCTCCACCCAACTTTCCAAGTAAGTCTTTCCGTACTTTCGATGTAGCTCAAGAATTGTTTCTTTGTTTACTTGAGCCCAGCCGCGAGCCGAAAAGAAAACCACCGGTTGTCCAGGAGAACTAGAGCTGGCTGACACCCCACCATCTTTAGCCGGTGTCGAACCAATCTCAATACTCCGCAACTGGGTGTTATACACAAACACCTTCGTAATCAGCGGTGTGACGCTTTTGGTAAATGGCCAGACATGGGTTCCAGGGTTTAAGATATAGAGTTCACCCGTCCAGGTGTTCTCAACCACACCGACCTGAGTTGGCGAGATCTGCACTGCCGCTGAAAAAACAATCGACAGCAACAGACCAGCCACTACCAAGGAAATCGGCAACCGATATACTTTACTCGGTTTTTTTTCTTCTGACCCATACCCTTCTTCCCGGTCGTTTAAAAACGCGTACGCAAACAAACCAATCCCGGCGACAACTATCAACCAAAACAAGATCTTCAACAAAACTAGCATTTTTGCCTCCTCGCAAACCTAAATGTGAATTTAAAGAACTCGAAAATTATACAAAATAAAACCCAAATAGTCAAATATATAAGCCTATTTTAAGAACAAAGGAACCATCTCTTTGGCAATTGGTGCCGCCACGGCACTTCCTTCTCCACCCTCTTCGACTAAAACCGTCACTACCACCCAATCCTTTACATTGTTTCCGACGGGAATCACCATCGTCAGCCAAGCATTTGGCATTGTATCCTCCCCACCTTTTTGCGCTGTTCCGGTTTTGCAATATATTTTTCCACCATAACTATACAAGGGAAAGGCAGTACCCCCGGTACTACACACCGCCTGCATTCCCTCCAGCACAGTCTTTCTGTTAGTCTCATTAATCTTCAAGTCGACACAGGTACTTGCCCCAACCAACCTGGGCGAGCATTTTATCCCGGATACTACCGCCGCCGTCATCATATTTATCTGCAAAGGAGTGGCCATTAAATCTCCCTGGCCAATAGCCAAGTGATAGGTATTTCCCAAAAACCACTTCTCGCCAAAAGTTTTCTCTCTCCAGTAAGGCGATGGCATAAAGCCGCTAGACTCTCCCGGTAGATCAATTCCTGTCTTTTCCCCCAATCCCAATTTTTCACTCCATTTAACCAGATTATCTATTCCCAAAGCCTCCCCCGCTTTATAAAAGAAAATATCATTACTGCGAGCAATCGCTTTCACTACGTTTATCTGTCCCTCTGTCTGACCATATTTATCTAGTAGCCAGTTCCCAAAACGATAAGCCCCAATTACAATTTCTCCGCTATCGGCAATCAAAGTATCTTTGGTTATTTTTTTCTCTTCCAAAGCCGCCAAAGCCGGCACCAACTTAAATACCGAACCTGGTGCAAAATCCCCAGACAACGCTCTGTTAAACAAAGGCTTCTTTTCCGTGTTTGAAAGCAGACTCTCCACATCTTTAAACTCTCCCCCAAAGTCACTTCTTTTTCCGTCTGCAATAAACAGATTCGTGTCATAAGACGGCACGGAAACCAAAGCCAAAACTTTTCCGTCAACTGTCGTTACCAACACCACTCCACTCTTCCCTGTTTTTTCTAAAGCATTTTTCAGTGCCAAAAAAGCCGTTTGTTGTACCGACAAATCCAGATTCGTCACCAAATTTTCACCGGGAACCGGACTCTTTCTCACCATTTCCGTCCGTCTTGTTCCTTGGGCAGTTTCTTCAACCACAGTTTCACCAGGAGTTCCAGCCAGTCTCTTTTGATACTGGCTTTCCAGTCCGGATATACCGACCAGAATGTCTCCGTTAACCCCCGAATCAGTTGGTTTTCCGATATAGCCAACAACTCCGGCCGTCACTTCTCCAAAAGGATAAAAGCGCACCACTTTCCCATCGTTCTCAATGTTCATTGCTATATTTTTCCCGTTTTTATCGGTTATCACCCCTCTCTTGGCTTCGATAAACTCTACTCGAACCATATTTCCCTTAGCTAAATCAGTGAAATGTCCACCCATAAATACCGTCAAAAAAAACACTCTTGAAAATCCCACGGCAAATAAAAGGATGAGAATCATACTGGTCAGTCCAAATGACTTGTTCTCGGACATTCTAATAGTTTATTCTAATCGTTTCTGTTCTCTCAAACCAGGACAGCGCCAAAAGCCCCGACAGCAATACTACCAGCGTCTCCCACAAACTCCAACTCAGTCCAAAAGCCATATCAAAAACAACACTGCATACCACTCCCAAAAGCACCATTACCCAACCCATCTCTTTTCTAGTGCTCATAATAATAGAAAGTCCGCCGATTACAACCAGTATAAACAAGCTCGGTAAACCAATCGACAAACCTCGTAAAACCGAAATCAAAATACCCACCCCAAATGCCAGCCAATAAACTCCATTCCAATTTAATAGGGTCAAAAGAAATGGCCAAAAAAGACCCCACCCCAGTACCCCCTCACCCAAAAGTACCATTATCAAAAGAGTTAAAACTGTTTTTGTGGTATTCTTGGATTGCTTATCCATAATTTTATGACGTCAACTAAGATTAATTTACTACTCTTACCTCTGTTGGTCTCCATCCTACTATCAACTGCCGGCAAACTCAAGATAGGTAAAACACTAGACAACGTCTTCTATACCATTTTAACCCCTATTCATATGCCGGTAGGCTACCTCCGCCAAGTAGCCGACACCCAAATATCTTTCATCAGCAGTCTCCCTAAACTTAAACAGCAAAACAAAGACCTAATATTCCAAAACTCGCGTCTACTTTCTGAAAACGAACAGCTCAAACAATCCATCGTTGATTCGAAAACAGCTATCCTTACCCAAAACTTCAAGTCCGTTCTTCCTGTACGACTTACCGGCTCCATTGGCAACAACTCCGTCTCCTCATCCCTACCTCTGGACAAAGTCAAAAAAGGCCAACCTCTAATTTTTGGCAAAATTCTTCTCGGCACTGTTGCCGATGTCAAAGGTTCGGTTATCAATATCACCCCCCTGGATAGTGATCATATCGAGGTTTTTCCCGTACATACTTCCTCTGGTCAAAAAGGGCAGTATAAATTTATTTCTAACACTCCCCAAATTACCGACATTCCCAGTCTCTCACCGATCACCTTTGGTGACTACGTTTTTACCGAACCAGGAGAACTCATTCCGGGAAATCTTATTATCGGTAAGATAACCAAGATAATCTCCGCTCAACAGGAACCTCTCCAAAAAGCCCAGATAAAACTGGAAACAACTTTAAGAAACACAACTGACGGTCTGGTAATCATTCTTGAACCATAAAAAAGCCCCCGTCCAAAACGAGGGCATTCCCAATTTATCCACCACCAAGGACTAAGTACAGAACAGCGTTGACAAGAAATGATCCTTGATTGACAATTCCCATCACCGGATCAAAATTAGCCAACACTCCCTTCGCCAAAGACAAGGTAATCCACTCAAACAGCGGTAATGTAACCAACCAGCCAAGCAACATTACCGCAAAACATCCGCCTTGAACGAAGTCTCCGAAGGCTCTTATTGCGACCATGATGATCACACCCACCAAGGCTATTCCAAAAATGAACCACGAAAGTCCAAGAAAGAACTGTTCGACACCCACCACGTGAGTGAAGAAATCAAACCACCAAGCATTCCCAACCAGCGCTGAATTTCTTACCTGAAAAAGAGCAATCAACAAAGATAGCCAAGACATATTCCAACCTCCTATATGTGAGAATTTTAAACTACGCGCACATAATAGCTTAATATAGGGTATTTGTCAATCCTATTTAGATAAAAAACTTTACCTCAAGCCTCCAACAACTCTAACTTTACTCAATAATCTGTCGTTCTCCAATACTCTCGCACACCCCCTTACCACCGCCTCCATTGGTGTCTCCGTCACCCAGACCGGCATACCCGTCTGTTCGGCAATTAGCTTATCAATTCCCCGAATAAGCGACCCTCCTCCCGCCATGACCATCCCCTTTTCCAAAATATCGGCTACCAAATCCGGAGGAGTCTCTTCAATAATCAGGGTGATCTCGGAAAGAATTTGATTAACGACAGGCATCATTGCCTCTCGAATCTCAATACTGTTCAACTTCATCGACTTCGGTAACCCGTTCTCCAAGCTTCTACCGCGAACTACGATCTCCAAAGGTTTTCCTTCCTTCTCACACTTCAATGGAAACGCCGACCCTACTTTAATTTTGACTTCTTCGGCAGTACTCTCGCCCAAAAGTAAACTATATTTCAGTCTTACAAAATTAGAAATTGCTTCCGTAAGCTCATCACCTGCCACCCGTAACGATCGATTCAAAACCAAACCACCAAGAGAAATAATTCCGATTTCGCTTGTTCCTCCACCAATATCACAAACCATCTGACCTTCGGCTTTTTCAATGGGAAGCCCTGAACCAATCGCTGCCGCCATCGGTTCTTCGACTAAAAACGCTGCTCGCGCACCGGCCGACAACGCCGCTTCTTGCACCGCTCTTCGCTCTACCTCAGTAACACCAGATGGAATACCGATTGCTACGCGGGGACGGGCAATTTTAAATCCGAGACCTTTATAGAACTCATGGACCTCTACTATATAGTGTTTAAGCATCGCTTCCGCTGCGTCAAAATCCGCAATCACTCCATCACGCAACGGTCGAACCACCTCGATACTGGCAGGATTCTTTCCCAACATCTTTTTCGCTTCTTCTCCTATAGCCAAAATTTCTTTGGTCTTCATATGGCGAGCAACTACTGATGGTTGTCTAATCACCACCCCCTTACCGGCAACGTGAACCACAGTATTAGCCGTACCCAAATCGATACCAACATCAAGAGTGGCTAATCTCCACAAAGACTCGAACATAATATGGCTAATAATAACAGATTACCTCATTTTTTGAGAGGCAAAAACACTACCAAAAACATAAATCACAAAATGTTAAACTAATCCATGTCTTTCTCCTCGCAAACTTTGACCAAATTAATCCGCCAACTCTTCTACACCCTTTTTTTCCTCACCCCTCTTCTTCTTTGGCCCTACACTTCTGAGGTTTTTGAATTCAACAAAATGATGTTCGTCTATTTGCTGACCGTTCTCATTGCCTCCGTTTGGGCCATTAGGTCCTTCTTAAATAAAAAATTTGAAATCGTCAGAACTCCCCTCGATATTCCCATCCTGCTTTTTCTCGCTTCCCAGATCATCTCCACTATTATTTCCATCAATTCTCATACTAGTCTCTGGGGATATTACTCACGTTTCCACGGTGGTTTAATGTCCACTGTCTCCTACATCACTCTTTACTACGCTCTTGTCACCCATTTTCATGGCGAAAATAAAGCCATCAAAAATCTCTTAATCGCCATTCTTTCTTCAGCCGCCATTATCTCCCTCTACGCCGTCCTCGAACATTTTGGTATCGACAAAGACATCTGGGTCCAAGATGTCCAAAATCGCGTCTTTTCCACTCTTGGTCAACCCAACTGGCTCTCCGCTTTTCTCGTTGCCCTTCTTCCCCTCTCTCTTTTTCAAATAGTAAGCTCCGCAAAAAATAATCACCGTTTTCTTTACGCCTGCCTTTCTCTTCTTTATCTCATCGCCATCATCTTTACCAAGTCTCAGTCCGGCATTGCCGCTACCGCTGTTGTTCTAGTTCTCTTCCTTATCATCACCGCCATCCAAAAGAAAAAATCTCTTCTTCTCCTAGCCTTTATTCCCCTTCTTACTCTCGTCCTTGTTTTCAAAGGAGACTCTGTTCTCCGTACTCTTTCTTCCCTCAACAAAATCAACCCTTTTTACTCCGACACCATCACCATCATTACCGAAGAAAACAAAACCCGGATTGGCGGTTCCGACTCTATGGCTATTCGTCGTGTTGTCTGGGAAGGCGCCCTCAAACTCGGACTTAAATATCCTCTTTTTGGCACCGGTGTTGAGACTTTTGGTTACTCTTATTACGCTGTTCGACCCGTCGCTCACAACCTCACCTCGGAGTCCGATTTTCTCTATAACAAAGCCCACAACGAGTATTTAAACTTTTTGGCCACCACCGGCTTTGTTGGTCTTTTTACCTATCTTTTCCTCATTGGTTCAATTCTTTATCTTTTTCTCAATAAAAAAACAGACCATCACGATCTGCGTTTTCCTCTTCTTCTTGGTTTTGTCTCAATTCTAATTACCAACTACATTGGCTTCTCTGTCGTCAACATTGCCCTTTTCTTCTTCCTCTACCCCGCCATTTATATCTCATTAATAAATAAAAACACTCTTCTATCACGCAAACTAAATCTCGACTCCACCATCGGTATTATCATTGTCTCTATCCTCGCCATCTGGGCTATTATCGGTCTATCCAGAGCCTGGCGAGCCGACATCGCCTACAACAAAGGCAAGGGGAATCTTGACGAAGCAGAAAGAGCCGTCAAACTTAATCCCCGAG
>C687J13896_1001684_pt1 | contig 11145 bp, 9 predicted proteins | sample RifGroE2_FD_13896 | JGI IMG/M metagenome (IMG submission 13896)
CAATAGTGGAGCTATTGTGAGCTTTTCGAATCAAGGCGCAGGCGCATTACAGACATAATGGGGCAAAGACGGTATTTGGGAACAGACCCCAAGGAGGGGGTAGAGGTGGTTGCCATGTTTGAATACAGGATCAGCTATTATTTCCATCTCGACGATAGCCCACATCCGCATCAAGCTTCAATGGACCCTTCGTAATTTCAGTGAGGAAGGGGGGATTTTTTTGAGATGGAAGTGTGAAGGCTGGTTTTTTGTTTAGACTAAGTTAAGACCGAGTCTTCTTAGATCGGGGACTGGGAGACTTAGACATTTTGTCTAAGTCTTGATCCAGGGTAAAATACTCGCATATGCAAAATGATCACATAGTATTAATTTGTCCGCGGAATGATGAGGAATCGCTTTTGATTATAAAAATTGCCAAAGCGATTGGACTTAAGGTTGTAATTTCAAATCAAGGGCATGGGGCAAAGTTAGAGCTTGAACAAGATCTTATAAACCGCATCAAAGACGAGGATCAAAATGTTCGCAATGTTGTGATCGTTGAGATTCCCGGGGTAATTATCGAAGAAAAGCTTCGTGATGCTGGAATCGCTGTAAATATTATTGATCACCATCAGTACAATGAGCTAAACCGACTTAATGATAAGAGCTCGCTTGAGCAGTTTCTTGAGTTGTATGAGATTGATGATCAGGATTTGAAGGATGCTGGGTTTGACCCCATGTTGGTGCGGGCTGTGGCTGCGGTTGATCGAGGATTTTTGTGGGAGTTACAGAAGATTGGTTTGTCAGAGGAAGATCAAGATAAAGCTTTGCGTTATATTAAAGAGCTCATTTATGAGCTTGGGCATAAGGAAAGGAAAGAGGAAGAAGCGCAGGCTCGAAAGGTGTGGGGAGATCGACGAGAGGAGGGTGGGTTTTTAATTATTGAAAGCGATAATGACGAGATAGATATTCGTGATGCTGTTTCATATTTGATTTTTGAGGAATATAAAAAACCAACACCAACAATTATTAGACAGGGGAATCACAAGTTGTATGTACAGGAAACAGACCAAGCACAATTACTGATTGAAAAATATGGAGGGTTTTTGTTTGGGAGTGGTAGATGTTGGGGTATAGTTGCTTCTCGCGATGGTGGGTTGCCTGAAGTGGGGGAGATTATAGAGATTTTGAGATAGCAAATTGGGGGGTCAAGTCTTTAATTTACAATTTTGGAATGTATAATTGTAAATTAAAGACTTAACCCATTCGAGTACTTGCTTTTTTTTGGAGATTTGTTAGTATATTCTGGCTGATCGATGCAGGTACTCGTGGTCACCTGTCTGGAAATCAGCCGAGTACGAAACCGCCCTAGTGGCACTGGAGGGCGCACACAATGCGCAACGTCGCCGTTTTCAACGCCTAGGATCTCCCGGTCAACCTCAACCCGGAGGTCTCTCCACCTGCTAGAACGGCTAGCGGAGGTGAACCTCCCCAACCCGTACGCCCGCTGTCCCCCGTGGATGGCGGGCGTGCTACTTTTTAGTTAAATCCTGTATACTGTACATACATGTGGGACACTATTGAGCCAATACAGCCAAAAGAAACCTATCCTTTTTTGCAATGGATGGAGCGATTTGTGATGAAAGAGGTTTACTTGCGCCAGGCTCGGGATACGATGTATGAGTTTGAGGCTCAAATTAGTGAGCTGGCAAATATGCATCGAACACCGCAATCACCAAAGCATCATGCTGAAGGACCGGTGATGACTTATCATCTTGAGCGAATGCTTTGTGCGCTTTTGGCAATCGCTGATGGCAAAGCTGATTTAATGCAAATCCAAGAATTTGCCAGTGAGCTTAATTTAAAGGAAGCGATAATTGAGCTTCAAGATACAATTTCGGAAAATGCCGCAACGCTTAAGGCGTTTATTTTTGTACATGATAGTGCCAAGTATGATTGTTTAACTTTTGATGCGCCAGCTAGGTCAAAGGGTGCGTCCGAAGGATTTGCTAGTCCGCAGAAAATGTCTGTGAAGTATTTGAATGATCGCTATATTAAACTTCTTAAAGCTTTTGAAATCCAGCATCCAAACCTAAGCCCAGTTGATCTTTGTGTGGCGTTTGGACAAGAGTATCAAATCAAAACTTCCTACAAAGGTCATGATAAAGTTGCCTCATCAGCGGCTTACTCTGATTTGCGAGAACAGGTAGCTGATATTTGTCGACTCACAACTCGCGATCGTGAAATGTTATATTTACTTGTTAAGGAGCATATAAATGAAATTAGTTATTTTTCCAAAAAACCAGATGGAGTGCGCTATAAAGTTATGGAAGCTATAGCTCAAAAGGCAGGTATGGATTCTGGTGATGTACTTGATTTGCAACTAGCATCACTATTTCTTGACGCAGCCGTTGGAAGTTTGGCATATCATGACGGAGGATTTGATCCCGATGTTAAGGTTGTTATAAACATGCTAAAAAGCGAAGAACTGTCTGGTAGTTTGAAAAATCAAGCGCGACAAAGCCGGTTAGAGGATAAAAAGCGTAAAACTTTTAAATCAGTACTTGAGTCTTGTGGGCTTGGGTCAGAAGATATTTTTGAAATTTTAAAAACTCCTTTTGGTGCCAAGCGCGCTGAAATTTTGGCAAAGGTTGAGGATGCTGTGCGTTACCCAGAGTTTGCTCTTGATAATCCTGAGTTGCAAAAATTATATCCACAAATTCAAAAAGCCCGCTTGCTTTATCAGACAAAAAAGCGTTAAAATAGCCACTTATGATTGCATATCTTGAGGGAACTGTTAGAACTGTCGGACTTGATACTTGTATTGTGCAGGTTGGCGGGATTGGCTATCGAGTTTACTACATGGGTTGTAGTCCAGAAGCAGGGGAAATGGTTTGTTGGCAGATTTACGATCACATCCGTGAAGATCGACATGAACTATTTGGCGCACCAGACCAATCAACATTGGATCTTTTTGAAAATTTGATTGACATTAATGGAGTCGGCCCGCGCTTGGCGCAAAAGATTTTAGGGGTAACAACGCCAAAGCAGATTCAAGATCGGATCTCGCATGAAGATATTGCATTTTTAACAAGTATTCCTGGAGTTGGCAAAAAGACAGCACAAAAAATTATTCTTGAACTAAAGGGTGTGCTTGTTAAGGAGCAAGAATATAGCGCTGGAGATTTGGATACGGTTGAGGCTCTTGTCAGTTTGGGATATTCACGACGGCAAGCTATGGATTTGGCTAAAACTTTAACTGGAGCAACAGTTGAGGATCGCATTAAAGAAGCTTTAAAACAAATGTCACATGGATCGTAAAGAATGGAATAGATTGGTAGAAAATCACGCACCGCGCTTTGGCGGATTTTTGCATTCTTGGCAATGGGGCGAGTTTCAACGATCAATTGGTCGGGTTGTGGAAAGGGTTTATCGCGAAGATGAAAAAGGAATAACTTTAGGTCAGGCTATAAAAATCCCACTTCCCCTTGGTCAGCATTACTGGTATGTGCCAAAAGGGCCGATTGGTTCAGCTTCGATTGATCATCGGATTGAAGTTTTGCGTCAGGAACTGGATGAATCAATGTTTCTACGCCTTGAGCCCCTTAGATTTAACAGTTGGCAAAGAAGCTCTTTTTGAAAGTTTTAAACCAAAGACTCGTTATAATATTCGTCTGGCAGAAAGAAAAGGAGTGGTGCCAAAGATAGTGAACATCAAAAGATTTGAAGACTTTGAACGATTGCTTGACCAAACAACTGCCCGTGATCAGTTTAGTGCTCACCCGCATGCCTATTACAAAACAATGTTAGAAACATTGCATGGTGATGGGGCTAATGCATTTTTAGCAGTCGGTTTTTACAAAGGAAGAGTGATTTGTGCCAATATTATGATTGATTTTGCTGGAGTACGCACATATTTGCATGGAGCTTCTAGCAATCTTCATCGCAATGTTATGGCTCCGCATTTGTTGCATTGGTACTTGATTCAGGATGCAATTGTGCGCGGTATGCATACCTTTGATTTTTGGGGCATTGCTCCGGTGGGGTCAAGCCAGAAACACCCATGGCAAGGAATTACTCGCTATAAAATGGGTTACAATGGAAAAATTATTGAACATCCAGGCACATTTGATTTGCAGATGAAACATATGTGGTATGGATTTTACCGCACGGTCCGAGGAATAAGGAGGTTTAAGGTATAGGGGGTCTGTTCCCAAATACCGTCTTTGCCCCATTATGTCTGTAATGCGCCTGCGCCTTGATTCGAAAAGCTTACAATAGCTCCACTATTGCTCACTTTTCTCATCTTCGGCTCGGCAGCATTGCAGCCAAATGTGTCTAAAGCGGTATTTGGGAACAGACCCTATAGAATTTATGTAATTATGAATCAGGCTGAAATTACATTTCAAAACAAGAAGATCTGTGGCATTTGGCGTGAAGAGGCTGATGAAAGTGTTTGGTTTGAGATTTTTAAGTATGGTGAATATCGAGCAGCGGACGAGGCGATTCGCCAGGCGACTACGATTTTTGACATTGGCGCTCATGCCGGTTTTTTTACACTCTATGCCAGGGCGATCAACCCGAAAGCTCAGATTGTCTGCGTTGAGCCAGACGAAAATAATATCGAGGCCATTAATCAGAATTTGAAGTTTAATAACATGCAGTCCAAGGTTAAGATTATTCCAGGCGCACTAGTGTCAGAGCAGGGAGATTATATTTTAGAGATTTCCAAAGATAGTCATAATCATAAAGTTGTAAAAAAAGATCAAAAAATAAAAGGCCGGACGATTGTTGGCTATAAATTGTCTGACTTGATTGCTGAGTCTGGCGTGAAAGTTGTCGATTTGCTAAAGATGGATATTGAAGGAGCTGAGGTTGGCATCATCGAAGCTTGGAACAAAAGCGATTGGTCTGTACTGCGAAATATAGTATTGGAATATCACGGCGGTAACCGGCCAAAGACAAAGATCGAAAAAATACTGCGAGAGCACGGATTTAGCGTCCGTCTATTTCCATCAAAGTTTGATAAAACAATGGGGATTGTGTTTGGGAGGAGAAAGGGGTGAAAAACCCTTGTGACCTTTTACATCCTTTGTCGTGAATTGCCACCCGCGCACTGCGTGCTTTGCACTGAAACACTGTGCACTTATTCCACTGCGATTCCACCAACTCGGCTGGCTTGGGCGTCGTCTGTTAAATCTGTGTTTAGTGAATCTGTTGAGCGGGAAAGCGTTTGTTCGGTTGTGACATCTTTGGCACTAAGTGTACTTCCTGAAATAAGTTTGATAAATGATCCAATGTCACCATCATCAGGAGTAATTGAGATTGAGAATGATCCGTTAACACTTGAAATACCTGCGGAAAGGGAAGTTAGATTCCAAGTGACTGTTTTGTCAGAATCATTAAAAGTGATAGCGCCAATGTCTTGAGTGGCGTTTCCAGCCCAGATGACATGTGGAGGAAGTGATGCGCTGACGCGAATATTTTCTAGATCATGAAGACTGTTTTGAATATTCCAGATGACTCGATAGGTGGTTGTGTTGCCAACTTGTGGCGGTAATGGTCCGTTACCAAGTGCGGAGCCGTCTTCTTCAAAATAACGAATTGAGGTTGATAGACTGGCCTGAGAATTAATGGAAACTTCTATTGGAGACGACATGACAGTTCGGCCTTGATAGCTAGCAGAAGCCACAATCCTGAACTGATCAGCATCACCAACTCCCAGCGTACTATCAAGAGGGAAGCTTGTGTTTAGCAATATTTTTTCTCCAGATTCAATCAAATCAAATGACCAAGATATTCCAGCACTTGAAATTGTACCATCATCAAGCGATGCGCTACTCCATTTAATTGGAATTGAATCATCTGCTTGGAAATCAAGTAAGATATCAATATCCTCAATTGGTATATCCTCAGTATTTTCTAAACTAATGCTTAAACGAAGGGTTGATCCAATATCTAAGCTGGTATTGCTTGACGATCCGTTAGCTACCAGCTGGACAGTCATATCATTTGCCAGAACATCAGTATAGGCCTGGGCTGTTGCTTGCTCAACTGATCGATCATCGATTGCTAGACTGATAGTGGCGTCGAAGTATTGGAAACTTTCAATGTTTGAAGCAAAAGTTCCAGAGAAAGTGATTTCTTCTATTGCTCCAGCGTCAATGTGAGCAATAGTCCATTGGGCTGGTCCGCCAGCTGCCAATGAAGGCTCACTGTCTTGCAGATAAAATCCTTCAGGCAGATCAAGATTAATAAGAACTTGTTCAAAAGCTTCTTCTCCGGTGTTTTCGATTTTCATGTTATATAAAAGATCTTGTCCAGCTGAGGCTTCTTCCGGTCCTTCAATTGTTGCTTTTAAGGTGCTTTCCAGGGTTGTTACATAAGTAACAGCAATTTCTTCAAAGTTAGAATTAAAGTTGCCAGGTTTGTAAGTGGCATGGGCCTGAACTGGAGTCTCAGACGGAGTTTGAGCAATCCAGACACCGTCGACGATAATTTTTCCATCAGACATGCCAGACAATGATCCTAAATCCCAGATAAGATTATCAAGGTCAGTTGGTTCCTGATTAAAACTATATGTTCTAAAGGCTGATGGAAGATTTAAATCTAACTCTAAAGCAGCGACGGGAACATTGGTTGGATTTGTATAAAGAACTTCAATTTGTGCTTTTTGCCCACTCACAATAGTGTCGTCCATGGCAATTTCTAAAGTAAACTCTTTGTCGCGAGTAGGTTCGAAAAACTTGGTATAGACAAAAAAACCTGACCACATTGTTGCAGTAATAACTCCAAGAATAATAATTGAAGTTAGTAATAATGTGGTAAGTTTATTTTCTTTTCGATCTAATTTTTCAAAGTTTATGGTGTGATCACCATAAATTGCCTCTAGCCCTTCATCCATTAGCGCCTCTTTCTCCTGCCGTGTTTTTTGCGGAAGATCACTTAGGTGACCATGAGTTTTTATCTCATGTTTTTCATCATTAATAACTTCCGAATCTTTTTTTTGTTCATGATGTACATGGTGCTCATGTTTTTCTACCTTTGGGGTCATAGCTAGAATTGTTCAAAAAGTGCTGATAATGAAATATCTTGAGTGTTGTCAAAGCTTGAGCCGGTTGAAAACAAATCACTTTTAGATGTCCAAAGTACTCTTTGGTTGGTAGCATTTGTTAATTGGACGGTTGTATTACGAGTCTCGACTCCAGGTTGTTTTTGTACAAGCATGGAGTATGAATCAAGATTTTTAAAACCTAGATATGATTTTGCTTTGTTTAGTAATGATCCTGTTTCTTGCTCATACTTCCATGGCAAACGATATGTAAAGGTTACGATTTCAGTCTCGCCTGGTTTTGTTTGCATCCAGTTTCCAAAAACAGTTTTACCTTGTTCGTTCCAGATGTCAGTTCCAGAGATTGGATCTTGGGTGAAGTTTGAAGTCCAAAGTAAAAGATCCTTGTCGGTTGCCAGTGGGGCATTGGCAATTTTAAATAGACTTTCATCAGGGATCTCAAAACCACTAGCCTGCAAAAGTTCACTACCTTTTGGTACATAAAGACGAAGATAGTCAACATTGTTTATACCTTCGAACAAGGCATTAGCCAGTCCAGTATGTTCTTTGGTGATGGTTACTGTATTGATTATTGATCCGTCTGCTTGGATTTCAACATCAACATCTATATCTTGTTTAATAACAGAATCGGTTTTACCACCACCAAGGTTTGAGTTTACAACCATTAAATAATCACCATCGGTTTGCAATAGCGATCCAGACCAACCAAGAGCTTTGATATCACTTTGTAATTTATTATCTTGCATGTAAATAAGAACATCTTTTTGCAAAAGAGAATTGGAAGCAAGATCAACTACCTGTAAGAGCATTTCTGGTTCTGCGGTTGAGAGTATTTCTAAGAGTTTTGGTGCAAGGTCACCAATAAATTGTTTTGGAGCATCTTGTTCACGCTCACTTGAATCTTGATAAGCGGTGTATTCGTATTCAACAATTTTTTGAGTTTCAAATAAGAAATTTTCACTGGTGATTGTGCGGCCATATTCTGGCATGTCGATCGGGCCTGTGATTTCTAAAAGTTTTGGCATTAATGTGGCGTTAACGGCAATAACTCCGTCAACTGTTGGCCCACCAGCTTTTTCATAGAACCACATCAGCTTTTGGGCTGAACTTGGAAAATCCGGCAGCCAATTGGCATCATGAAGTTCCCATCGACTATTAAGTAAAGATAGAGGCTGTGGAGGCGCAACAAATTCTGTCAGTTGACCTTGGAGATCGTATGTTCCACCTTCTGGAATACTGATATCCACGATCTTGCCATCAACCATATCGATTTGGGCAAAGCTTCCAATAAAACCTCCAGTAGCACGAAGCTCGGTATTGTTTTGGAAGGCAAGCAGATAGCGCATCTTTTGTTGTCCACCTAAAAGTGTTTGCAGTGTGTCAGAAAAAGTTAAGAATTCACTCATTGACGCCTCTAGTGATGGAGTAGTTGATAAAAGCAAGTTTATTTTTTCAGCATATTGAGCTGGTACAAGTGAGATGTCTACTTTTTCCAATGCTAAATTAGCTTCTTTTACTTGGGGTAAGGCAGCTTTGATGTAGGTTGTTAGTAATCCAAGTTTGGTAACAAGATCAAATGAATCAGCATTGCTAAGTTCTTCAATGGCAGTGCTAATCTGAGCGCCAGCATTGGAAAGTGATGTTCCTGCTTGTACAAGTCCTTGCACTGTTTCAAAAGTTCGATCAGTTTGCGGAATTATATTAACAAGTGCTGCCGCAGTAATATTCATGTTTTCCAATGTGGCTTGGGCGTCTTGGAAACTTTGAGAGGCGCGCTGGAAGTCCAAACTAGCAGCGGCAAATTTTTGATTTTGTGCCGAGGTAGTGGCGTTTTCAATTTCACCCAGTGCTTTTTGACTAATTTGAGTAATATCATCTTTTTGCGATGCGGTTTGGACTATGCCTTGCATGGCGTGAAGTGGCATTACCAAGATAAACGACAATAACAAGAATCCAGCTATTGCTCGGTGGCGAGCTTGAGTAGGGAGCAACAGATGAATGCGTGAGAAGCGCTCGATAATGGTTTCAGAACTAATAACCTTGTGAGATTCATGATCTTTTGTATCTTGAATCTCGATATTTAATACTGGTTGGGCTGGTTCCTCTGCAATATCTTTAAAGTCAGCAATGCTTAGTACATCTGGAGTTTCAACATCTATCTGCGCCATTGCTGTAGGCTGGTAAGTATTTGCAATAAATCGCTCTGATAACTTGATTTTACCAATGATATGTTCAGGTTCGGAGAATTGATCAGCTAAGTCTTTGGTGGTTAAAGATAAAAATATCGATTCTTTTGGAGCTTTGAGCACCGGAGTTTCATCTTCAAGGGATAAGGCAAGTTGTTTGGCAAGTTCTTTAATTTTTTCTTCGTGCGATTGGGACGCAACAGAAATCTGGTTTGCTTGATGTTCAAGTCTGACAATATAAGGGGAAATTGAACCTTGAGAATTTTTATGCAACCTAATTCCAGGACGCAAATTATCATTAATGCCTTTAAACTTAAGAGAAATCGGTAACGCGTCATCGTAAAGACCAGACACTATAGGTGTCTTTTTTGCAATGCGCTTGATTGCTTTTTTTGGTTTAAATTGTTTCTTTTTGACAGGCATGGGTCCAAATTTGAGATCAGAGCAGTGATTGATTGTTGTAAACTTCCAGTGTCATTTTGGCAGTTTTGTGCCAAGTGTAAGATTCAGCCAATCTTTCTCCTTCTTTTACTAAATTTGTAAATCGATCTGGTTCGTCGGCTGCTTGGCGCATAAGCTCGACCAAGGCCTCAATGTCGTCTGGGTCAAAGTATTGAGCAGCGTTTTTTAAAATTTCTGGGATTGAACTGGTATTGGCCGCAGCCACAGGTGTTCCATAGCTCATGGCTTCCAAGGGCGGAATGCCAAATCCTTCGATGCGAGAAGGGAAGACGAATAAAGATGCATTTTTGTATAAAGCTGCCAGTTCCTCGTCAGTTGGCAAATCAATAAACCTAACATTTTCAGAATTCAGTCCAAGTTCATCAGCTTCTTTTTCTAACCGTTTGGAGAAAAAGTCTCGTCGTCCAGCAATGACTAATTGTGCATAGGGATGATTTTCATGGAACTGGGAAAAAGCATGCATCATCATCTCAATGTTCTTGTGCGGATAGGCATTACCAACATACAAGAAATAGGGTTGATAAACTCCCAGAGCTGTCAGACTGACGCTTCGAGCTTCCCGTGGCGGAATGACTCCATTAGGAATTACAGTAATTTTGTTAGTTTTAACTCCAAAGTGTTCAAGGATTTTTGATTTTGTGTAATTTGAAACTGTTAAAATGTGTTTGCTTCTGTGAATTGCATTTTCCAGCACGATTCTAAATCCGGCATGCTTAAATCCGTAGACAAGAGGGTGGCGAGTGCTGGCATGAGACGAGTGGGGAAGCTCGAGCATGATCCCCCCCCCCCCCCCCCAGGCATTTTTCTTTGTTCTTCAATACTGTACCAAGGGATGTCAATTAGTTGTTTGGAAAAGTTTTTGTTTGTGATTTTGCATTCGTGAAAGTTCTCCTTTTTGAGAAACAAAATATATTGATTCCGCTGGTCGATTTTTTGTAAATGGGTCACTAATTCAGAGACGTAACGGCCAAGCCCGCCACCTCCCACTCGGGGTCCAAAAAATCTAGCATCAATGCCAATTTTCATGCATTCATTTTACCATGTTTTGCAGATTTTTTGTGCTTGCCTGTGAACAAAAGTGGATAAAGAGGTTATTGGAAAAAGAGGTTATTGGGAACAAACTCCTTAGAGAATTTGATTCCTATCCGTCAATGAATTGTCTTTAAAACCCCAATCCTTGATCGGGACAAGGATTGGGGTTTCCCCCCATCCCGACGATAGGAGGGATCTTCTTGTTTGATATATTTATTAGGACGAAGGTTTAAAATGATTAATTTATATTTCACTTGTTATCTCAGTGAAGTAAATTGTTGATGGATCCTCTGGCCAAGACCTGTCAGACGAATCAAACCAGAGGCTGACAAAATACCTGTCTATTTCCTACAACAAGCTTTTAAAACTCCTAGTGTTCGGCGGGCGGTTGCGTCCCAGGAGAAGATGTTTGAT
>C687J13896_1001686_pt1 | contig 11141 bp, 10 predicted proteins | sample RifGroE2_FD_13896 | JGI IMG/M metagenome (IMG submission 13896)
CCGCCAGTTGGAAGTCCGCCGAAGCAGCTCGTGACGAATCAGGGGGGCTCATCGAAAAAGTTACTGATGAAGAAATAACTGAAGCACAGCTATTATTGGCAAAATTAGAGGGTGTTTTCTGTGAACCCGCATCTGCAGCTTCGGTTGCCGGTGTAATCAAAAAATTAAAAGCTGGCTACTTCCCTAAAAACGCAAGTGTAGTCTGTATCTTAACCGGCCATGGTGTCAAAGACCCGAACAGGGCTGTTGAAATAGCCCCGAAACCGATTGTAATAGAAGCAGATAAGGCGCTTATTTTGAAAGAAATCGGACTTTAATCCGGTTTAAGATTTATAGTTAGCAGTTGTTTAAAGAATATGCTATAAATCACGATTAACACGAACAATCATTACAATATAAATTACTCGCTAGCAGAAAGGGTTTTCTCGTGAAATATATTATTTTACTTGGCGATGGTATGGCCGACGAACTCGTAAATGAGCTTGGAAACAAAACTCCGCTTGAAGTAGCTGTGACTCCAAACATGGATTACCTTGCACAACAAGGCATTTCCGGTATGGTAAGAACAGTGCCGCTCGGCTGCAAGCCGGGAAGCGATGTAGCGAACCTCTCTATACTTGGCTACGATGTCAAAACATCATATACCGGAAGAGCGCCACTTGAAGCTGCCAGTGCAGGAATAGAGCTCGGGCCGGACGATGTTGCCTATCGCTGCAACCTTGTTACCATGGATAACGATATCATGGAAGATTATTCTGCCGGGCATATCAGTACCGAAGAAGCAACCGAACTCATTGAGAGCCTGAATGAACAGTTAGGAACATCGTCAATTCATTTTTATACTGGAATCAGCTATCGACATTTATTGGTTATTAACCATGGGCCTACGGATATTGAGACCACTGCGCCACATGACCTCACCGGGGAAGTCGCTACCGGAGACGGGCCTGAAGGTCCGGGAAGCGAGATCTTGGTCGAATTAATGGAGAAATCTGCCAAGATTTTCCATGACCATCCAGTCAATAAAAAAAGAATCCAAGAAGGAAAAAAACCGGCAACTATCATTTGGTTATGGGGACAAGGAAAAAATCTGCGTCTCGAAAATTTTAGCAATAAATATGGAAAAACAGGGGCAATTATAACTGCTGTTGACCTCTTAAAAGGCATAGGAAAATTAATTGGGTTCGATACTCCTGAGGTTCCAGGCGCAACAGGGTATCTTGATACGAATTACGAACAAAAAGTAGCCTACGCCGCCAAAGAACTTGAATCGAAGGACCTCGTCTATGTTCACATAGAAGCTCCGGACGAAGCAGGCCATCAAGGTACGGTTAACCTCAAAATAAAAGCAATAGAAGACTTTGACAAACACGTCGTCGGCCCGATGATTGAGATAGCAAAGCAGTATAGCAACTTCAAGATCTTACTCCTTCCTGATCACGGAACTCCTGTAAAAACGAAAACCCATTCGCCCCATCCTGTACCCTTTACAATCTATTCCTCCGAAGCCACACAGAGCGATGCAATAAAAGCATTTAATGAAATAGAAATAGTTAGAAGTACGTTAAAGATTGAAAATCCAGAAGAATTAATGGATCTGCTATTTAGCTAAGGACAGGGAAGTCTCTAATCTCTTTTCCCATTCGGTTAACGGCTGAGGATAATCCTCTCGATAATGGGCTCCCCGGCTTTCTGTTCTTTCAAGGGCAAAAGACACGATAAGCAATGCAACCTGAAGCATGTTCTGGACCTCACAAGTCATATAGTCCAAAGAACTAAAGTTAAACACCGAAGTCCATTCTAAAAGATCTTTTTTAGCTTTCGCTAAGCCATTTTCATTTCGAATAATTCCTATGTTTTTCCACATAATTGACTTAATCTGCCCCTTCATCACGAGAAGATCTTCCGGAGTAACTTTTTTAGTACTGATCCTTGGTTTGTACACAATAGGGATCAGTCGCCTGTTTTTGATATACTCAAGTAACGATAAAGCAGCCCTATGTCCGAAAACAAGCCCATCGAGCAATGAGTTAGAGGCCAATCGATTTGCCCCATGAACCCCTACAGAAGAAACTTCTCCGGCAGCATAGAGTCCGGAAACACTCGTCGCGCCATTCACATCAGTCTTTATACCGCCCATTGCGTAATGTGCAGCAGGCGCAACAGGAATCGGTTGTTGAGTAATATCAAAACCTTGTTCCAGACATCGTTTATAAATATTCGGAAACCGTCGCGGAATATTTTCTTTGATCGGTCGAAAGTCCAGCAACACATAATCACACTCTGTTTTAGCCATCTCATTAACAATAGCTTTTGCAACGATATCTCTAGGAGCCAATTCTGCCAGAGGATGATAGCCAGGCATGAAGCGAACGCCGTTTTTGTTGAAAAGATAGGCGCCTTCACCTCGTACAGCCTCAGAAATCAAAAATAAACTAACCGGTTTTCTATCCCCGGTAACCAATGTTGTAGGATGAAACTGAACAAACTCCATATCACAGATACTAACACCAGCGCGAAACCCCATAGCGATACCATCCCCGGTAGCAAGCGCGGGATTTGTGTTTTTCAGATAAATTTGCCCGAGCCCGCCAGTTGTAATGACAGTAGCTTTTGATTTAACAACAAAAATCTCACTGGTATCAACATGTATCCCGATAGCTCCACAGCATACATTATCTTCAATTACTAAATCTTTAATAAATAATTTTTCGATAATTTTAATGTTTTTTTCTTTCAGGATATTCTGACCTAAGGTTCTTTCAATCTCAAGACCTGTCGTGTCGCCAGCGTGCAATATCCGTCTTTTTCCATGAGCACCCTCTTTCGTCAAAGAATATTCATCAAATTCTTTGTCAAAATTGGCGCCAAGAGTGATCAATTCACTGACTCTGGCTAAAGCATCATGCACGAGAACATTGACCGCTTCGGATAAGCACAATCCGGCCCCGGCATTCATCGTATCTTGATAGTGAAAAAAAGGCTTGTCATCATCATCAAAGGCAACAGCAATGCCGCCCTGAGCTAAACCGGTATTGGTTTCGTTTAGCTTTCCTTTGGTACACAGGATTACGTTAGCTTCATCAGCAACTTTTAACGCTACAGTAAGTCCAGCGATACCTGTCCCGATAACCAAAACATCACATGACAACTCTTGCATAATTATCCTTGGGGGAATGGTGGTATAAACACAGTATATACCTGCTTAAAAAATATTATATAGAAATGCCTCCATCCCGACAAGTTATAATTATATTTTGATGTCGCGTTAAATAATTGTATAATGTAAATATCAGATATAATTTATAATACTTTTAGTTATAGTAAGTTTTCGAAAAAATAAACCTTTCTTGCCTTGGAATTAATATTGCGCATTTTGTTTAAAAAAAGTTATACTGTAATATTATGAATGAAGATTATTTTAAATTTTGTGCAATCCTCCCTTTAAGGACATACAAATGACATATAAAGTATTAGTAATAGACGATTCCAGGTTTGCCCGAAAAACAATTGCTTCGATTATCAACAAAGACCCGCTCTTTGAAGTAGTCGGAATAGCAACAGACGGTCAGGACGCGCTCAACAAGCTAAAGGTCATCACACCCGACATCATTACCCTCGACCTTGAAATGCCCATTATGGATGGGATAACTGCACTCCCGGAAATTGTCAAAAAGTGCCAGGTCCCGATCCTTATCGTAAGCTCATTAAGCAAAGAAGGTGCAGACATAACCATCAACGCCTTATCATTAGGCGCTGCGGATTTCATTACCAAACCTTCAGGCTCAGCGCTTGAGGTACCGGTAATTGAAAAAGAGCTCATGAAAAAATTGAAAGCCTTGGTAAACTTGAAAACAAAAGGCGATATTTCGGATAAGTTCTGTTTCCCCAGGGATATTAAAATAAAAAAAGACTATTATCCGGTTATTGAGCACACATCAAAAATTGTTCTCTTTGGGATTTCTACCGGCGGTCCATCTTCGCTGGCAAGAATTATCCCCAAATTGTCACCGAATTTGGATGCAACCTTTCTGATCGTTCAGCACATGCCGGAACATTTTACAAAATCTTTTGCTGAAAGATTAGATTCGATCTCGGAACTTTCAGTCAAAGAGGTTGAAGATGGGGATGTTCTGCGTAAAGGTGCAATCTTAATCGCTAGAGGTGGCAGCCACTTAACCCTGGAACAATCAAAAAACGGTATCATAGCTCGATTAAATAATGACGACAAAATGAACGGGCACAAACCATCCGTCGATAAAATGTACTTTTCCGCTGCCAAACTAAATGTCCCCAATAAAATTATTTCGATAATTATGACCGGAATGGGTAGTGACGGAGCAGAGGGTACTGCGGCTATTCATACAAAAGGTGGGATCACCATCGCCCAAAACGAGGAAACCTGCATAGTCTACGGCATGCCCAAAGCTGCCGTTTCAAAAGGTGTGATAGACCACGTTGCGGCACTGGATGATATTCCTATCCTCTTATCGAAGATTATTCAAGAGTCTTGAAAGGAACATTACGTTGAAGAACCTGTATTCATCGAAAATACTTATAGTGGATGATAATCCACAAAATATTGAGCTCCTCGAAGCTCACCTTACTATAACCGGCTATAATACAATTTCTTGCAATAATGGAGCAGATGCCATAATTTTAGCAGAAAAAGAGCAGCCTGACCTCCTGATATTAGATGTCATGATGCCAAAAATGGATGGATTTGAAGTCTGCAAACGGCTAAAAGCTTCGCCAAAGACAAAGCTTATTCCAATTATTATGCTTACCGCGCTTAAAGATATTGATAATAAAATAAAAGGAATGGAAGCTGGCGCAGAAGAGTTTTTATCAAAACCCTTTAACAAACTAGAGCTACTGACCAAAGTCAAATCCCTCTTAAAAATTAAATTCCTCCATGAAGATCTGGAAAACAGCAACAACGAACTGACAATAGCCCTCAATAATTCAAAACAGCTCGAGCATCTTAAAAATGATCTCATTCACATGCTCGTACATGATCTCAAAAACCCTCTTCACGGAATTAGCCTGAGTTTATCATTGGTCCTGGAAGAACAGGTTGGCCCGCTTTTTGCGGAACAAAAAGAGTTCATCCGCGATGCAAAAATGGGAGCTGAAAGTCTCCTGAGAATGGTAAACGACCTCCTCGACGTGACAAAAATGGAAGAAAGCAAAATGAAGCTTGTGTATGAAGAATTTGACATAAATGAGCTATCGGCAACTGTCTTAAAAAACCTCGAAATTGTAGCATTAGAAAATAATCTCACAGTAAGTCTCGTAAGTCTCGAGCCACGACTACTCAACGCAGATAAGAACATCGTCGAAAGAATCCTCAACAATCTCATCAGCAATGCGATTAAACACTCCTATAGCCATCAAAAAGTAGAAATAATGACCTATACCGAAAACAACAGCATAGTGACCGCAATCAAAGATAGCGGAGAAGGAATTCCCAAAGAATTCCACGATAAAGTCTTCGAAAAATTCGGGCATGTCGACTCTAAAAAAATGGGTTATAAATTTGATACCGGATTAGGACTAACATTCTGCAAAATGGCGATAGAAGCTCATGGAGGCAAGATCTGGCTTGAAAGCGAGCCAGGAAAAGGCAGCACGTTTTATTTCTCCATGCCCCAGAATACTTCTTGCTAAAAATCTGCAACGAATTCTTATTATCTCCGATATATTAACAGGAGGGAATACACATGTATAACAAAATTATGGCAACTCTTACTATGAGAAAAATTAAAAAACCATTTAACCCTGAAGAATTATTAAATAGTCTTCGCAATGCTAATAGCTCAAACAAAGAATTACAAAACACTGAAACCAAATAACGTGATATTCAATTAATCTCTTACCTAAAACAAAAATTCCAAATGGCTAACATTATTTATGTCTAATCTTGTCTTACCCTCAGGATAAGAAAACAACAGTGGTTCCGGCTTCTTCGAATGAGTGAGAATATACTCTGAATTATCCCTGGCAATCAGCAAGTTCAAATAATTCGCATGGATATTTTCCTGATAATGCCGAAGCTCTTCTCTGCCTATATCTCCACGAACTATCGCTTCTCTCTTACAAGCGAACAGACATAGGTCTTTATCTTTTTTATAAGGGAGCCAATCAGGAAAATAGCGTGGTTTTTCTTGTAGCAGATAGTCAAAAGCAAGTACATTAATCAAAAATTCTTTGTTCACAAATCGTTTATAATTAATGAAATCATACAAATAAGTAAACAGATTTCTGAGGCCAAACGAGCTTTCTACAGGAATAGCTTCAGCAAAGTACCGAGCAAAATCTTTACAAAAAGTAAACGGATCAGAATAGCAAGTCGAAATAAGATACTTCCAGATATGGGTAAATTTTCGCGAATTATAATAGCGGTCAAGGATATTCTCAACCTCTTTGAGAAAGTTAAGCTCAGCAAAAGAGATATATCGGCTCTGATATATCTCATATGGCGGTTTATCCGAAAATACCATCTGATGCTCTGTTTGTTCGGGCAACAAGGTTCCAGACAGTTTCTTCAAAAACCCTAACTGAAAATGGTGTGGCTCAAAGCCTAACACGAAATTGAACGACCGGATGAAATCTTCCAGGGTTTCATAGGGAAGCCCGGCGATCAGATCGAGATGGACATGGACATTATGTAATGCAATTATTTTTTTTATATTTTTCTCTAGCTTTTTGAGATCTACAGAGCGCTGAATGCTTATGAGCGTTTTTTCATATATCGACTGAATACCAATCTCTACCTGAACAAGATCTTTGGGCAAAGAACGTAGCGTCTCAATAAACGCATCGGAAATAATATCAGCTACCACCTCTATATGAAAAATCGTATTCCCGTTGAATTCTTCATGAAGCGTTTTCACCAAGTCAAGAATACCGATAGCTCTCGATTCAGGGAAATTAAAGGTCCGATCTACAAGTTTAACGGTTTTAATTCCCGAACGGATAAATAAAGAAAAATCTTCTTTAATATTCTCTAATGAATAATAACGGGCCCCTTTCATGGCAGAAGAAAGACAGTAGGTACAGTGAAAAGGACACCCTCTCGATGTTTCATAGTAGAGTAATCTATTCTTATAATTATCGATATTCTGTTTATTATAAGGGCTTTTTAACAAGTTAAGATTTCCGGTAAATGCCTGATGAATATCTTGTCCGGGATCAGTGGCAATATAGCCGGGAAGAGGCCGGTTTCGCAAAAGGCACTCGATAAACACAGAGAAAGCACAATCACCTTCTCCCCGAAAAACGAAATCTACAGAAGCATTCGAGATAACGCTTTTATAATTATAATCTGCTTCAGGGCCTCCCAAAACTATCTTTGCCTGAGGAAGGAGCTTCTTGAGGTCCGCCGAAAGTGCGAGTATAAGTTCTATATTCCAGATATAGGTTGAAAAGGCAAGAACATCAGGGTGATACCCGGTAATCGTCTTAATAATATGGAGAAAATGATCTTTGAGCGAAAACTCAAGGTGATCAATCGCCGCTTCACTCTCAAAGTTAGCAAGAATAGTAAGGTTCGCCAGATTAGAATGTACATATTTCGAATTAATCGATACCAGGAGAACGTTCACTGTGTGACCTGCGTTATGGCAACGTACGCCTGTATCTGCTGCCAGTATAATGCCCGGACCTCAGACAATACAACCTGATATTCGACTGTTTGAAAGTCGGGATAAGTCCAGGGAAGGGCCCTCCAGCCTTTCTTAGAATAAATCAATGTATCTTTTACCACTGTAATCTCTTCTTTTTCTTCGTTAATGATGACGCCAACCACTAACTTTTCTTTTTTGAAAGGCTCTATCTTACCCATTTTTTTAACCCCGGCAAACTTTAATACATAAACCACATACGGCTAAGGTCTCAAAATCGTTGACCTGTGATACTGGAGAGGACGCGCATGATACCCTTCCGCCTCAATAAGGCGAGAGCTCTAATAGATGATTAATCACGGAAAAAAAGCTATTCTAAACTGATCCCCGTATATCACATATTCCTATTTTAGGGCAATATTACATACTTGAGAAGCCCTCCGCTCTAGAGTATAATCAGTTTAACTTTTCTTCTTAGAAGAAAAATTGCACGATAAAGGGAAGAAATCATTCAGCAAGGTCATATATGCCAAAAAAAATATTAATAGCTGCTGCACTAAAAATAGAAATAGCCCCTTTTTGTAAGCATCTGAATGCAAAACTCGTCAGTTCAAACAAAAACCTTACCGTGTATCAAAGCACACTTGAGAACATCTGCGTAACAATTGCAAACTTCGGAGTCGGGAATGCATTCAACAAAAACCTCAAACAATTCGATATGCAAAGTATTGATGCAGCCTTTCTCATCGGTATGGCCGGAGGCTTAAAAACACAGCAAAAAATCGGAGATATTGCCTTTCCGGAAAACATTATTTCCGTAACCACAAAAAACCTCAGCGAAGTGAAACATCCCAGTGAAAACTTCCTCTACAAGCTCAAAACGATACGACCTGCCGGCAACATCCTTTGTACAAACAAAATCATCAATAATGCAGAAAAAAAAGCCCTTGCACCCGATGTGGATTTCGTTGACATGGAAAGCTACCACTTCTGCAATAATTGCGTCACCAGAGACATTCCATTCCTCGTTATCAAAGCTCTCTCGGATAACTTAACCACCCAATTTCCTAAACTGGAATTTTTGATAGGAAATCCGTTTAAAAAAGATTTCTGGAAGAGTTTTTTCTATTTTTTGAAAAATCCCAGAGAACTATTCTGGTTATGGAAAATGTACAAAAATATGGACAAAGCCGTGAATGCTAACTACAAGTCTGTTCTCGCAGTTATTCAAGAACTGTTCGCTAAATAATCTCTCATCGGCCGGTTATTATTCCTTATCTAACTCTTAAATCGATTAAGCGGATAATTTCCAATAAAAGCTCTTTTATTGATTTGGAAAACCGGAAACCACCGGAATTAGTCCTTGAAATGTAAAACAGGGTATGTTAACATGTAATCTGCGTTAAACAAAGATCATACTTAACGTATCATTATCGCGGGGTAGAGCAGTTGGCAGCTCGTCGGGCTCATAACCCGAAGGTCATTGGTTCAAATCCAATCCCCGCAACCAAAGAAATCAAGGGCTCCGTTAATTCGGAGCCTTTTTATTTTCTACGATTATTCCGCCATTATTCCGTGGATGGGATAGAAATGATGGAAAATATAGAATCTCTAGTTGTTAAAAATAAGAATAAGTAACATTGTAGATTTTCGGTAGAATGCTCTGGTCAAGTAAAAATATTCCCGAAATTACTCATAGACCTATTCATAGTTGAATTTATCTGTTATGTTTAACGATAAATAATTATAGAATATGCTTATAATATATGATAAAATGTTAATACAGAATCAATATGAGGAGGCAAATTATGAATCAACAGGAAATCAATAGCTACTACAAACAATTTAATGTGCCTGTAGATAAAGTTCCCACCTATTCAAATCCAACAAAATTTGCTCAACAGTATGAGAGATGCTCATTGCTAGAATATAATAACACATCATATTCAAATACTTCGTCAATAATATCGAAGGAATGCTATATTAATGCCTAACTGGAATCAAGTACTCGAAGAAATTAACGGATACCCAAATGTAAATCCACTTGATGCAATTAGACGCAAATACTTAAAACTATTACATGAAAAAACAGGACGAAATATTATTGCCTACTATTCAGGTTTTTTACAAAAACCTAAGGATGCTAATACAATAATAAATGATGATGATAAAAATGGTCTAATGGCAGCGATTCATCAATTAGATAGGACAAAAGGACTAGATTTATTACTTCATACTCCTGGTGGTGAAAGTGCAGCAACCGAATCCATTGTTGATTATTTAAGACGAATGTTTGATATTAACATTCGCGCTATAATACCTCAGATAGCAATGTCCGCGGGAACAATGATTGCTTGCTCTTGTAATAAAATTATTATGGGGAAACAATCAAACATTGGACCTATAGATCCTCAATTCGGCGGTATTCCTGCACACGGAGTAATCGCAGAATTTGAAGAAGCTATTAAAAAGATAAAAGAAGACCCATCAAAAATACCATTGTACCAGGTAATTGTTGGAAAATATCACCCTACATTTATTGGCGAGTGCCAAAATGCCATAGATTTGTCAAGTGACATGGTAAAAAAGTGGTTAACAACAGGTATGTTTAAAAATAAAGCAACAGCAGAAGCACTGGCACAAACAATAGTAAACTATCTAAATAATCATGAAGACACAAAAACTCACGCTAGGCATATACATATAGATGAAGCAAAAAGTATTGGGCTAGAAATTCTTGACATGGAAGAAGATCAAGAAATGCAAGATAATATATTAACTATCCATCACGCATATATGCATGCATTCGCCAACTCTACTGCTACAAAAATAATTGAAAATCATAATGGAAATGCAGTAGTATTCCATTCTCCCCAGATTTTTACCAGATAAATCAATTCAACACACTCACAGCCCTGCTCAAATCCTCCATCCTAATATGAGCGTAAACCTGCGTTGTCTGTACTGATGCATGACCAAGCAGTTCTTTTACAGCATAGGTATTCACATCAAGTTGCACGAGCTTACTGGCGAAGGTATGCCTTAGCATGTGTACCGTTCCTTTCATGCCGATACGTTTCATCTCTCTGGTAAAAGCGTGATAAAAATCACTAAACGGTTCTCCTGAATTATCACCTTCAAACACATATATTTGGCCTCGCTTTGCCTTGCGTTTCAGGTAAAGCAAGTGATTGTATAGCGTATCATTAATCGGTACGGCTCTGAATTTATGGGACTTAGACAGTTCTACTATCACTATACGATTCTTGAAATCCACATNATCCCATTTAAGGCGCTGCAATTCACCGGATCGAAATCCTGTATGAAGCAGCACCTTAACGAAATCTCTTACAAATGGTCTTGTTTTGGTTAAAATATCTTTCATTTGTTCATCCGTATAGAAACGAGGCGGTGTCCTAGTGTTATTTCTCAGAATAATCCGGCTTAATGTTGCTGAATAATCTGGCCGATTCAAAATAAACCGGCCAGATTGAGAATAATTAAAAAGTTTCAGAT
>C687J13896_1001691_pt1 | contig 11120 bp, 10 predicted proteins | sample RifGroE2_FD_13896 | JGI IMG/M metagenome (IMG submission 13896)
GGAGCTGAANNAACTGGAGCAGGTGCTGGAGCTGAAACAACTGGAGCAGGTGCTGGAGCTGAAACAACTGGAGCAGGTGCTGGAGCTGAAACAACTGCTGGAGCTTCTTCTTCAACTGGATCTGTTTGAACTTCAATTTCAGCAGTTCTTGGAGATTGAGCTTCTTCAGCATCTTGTTCAACAGGAGCAGGTTGAGCTACTGAAGTAGAAACATCTGCTGGAGCTTCTTCTTCGATTGGATCTGTTTGAACTTCAATTTCAGCAGTTGTTGGAGATTGAGTTTCTTCAGCATCTTGTTCAACAGGAGCAGGTTGAGCTACTGAAGTAGAAGCATCTGCTGGAGCTTCTTCTTCGATTGGATCTGTTTGAACTTCAATTTCAGCAGTTCTTGGAATTTGAATTCCTTCAACTACATCTTGTTCAACAGGAGCTGCCAAATCTTCAATTATAGTTTCTTGTTCTGAATCAATTACTTCTGATTCATCATCTTGTTCTGAACCTTCTTCTGAAGGACTTGCAACAGGTGCTGGAACTATTGAAGGTGCTGTGGCTCGGCCTAATAAAAATGCACCGCCAGCAAGTGTTGCGGCTGCGGCAGTTTTGGCAACTGTTTTGGGAATTGTTGGGTAAGCTTTGGCGAATTCTTTTGCGCTTTCACCAAGGCCTGTTGCTTTATCATAAAGGAACTTGATACCCTTCCAGGATGATTTTGTTAAACTACCGAGCCCCTTTAAAACAGTTTGGGTTGATTCAACAGGGTGCTGGATTACACTCCATGTGCCGTTGCCAGCTGCTGTTGCGGAATGAACGATGCCATCTTTAATAAAGTGAAAAACAGTACCTTTGCTAACAATTTCTTCACCAACTAAAGCACCTGCTGCTGCTCCAGCAAGAATCGCTGGAATTTTATGATCTTTTGCTGTTTGAGCAATTGTTTTACCGGAAGCAACAGTGCGGTCAAGAACGTGTTTAGCTGCATCTACCGTTTTACGTTTAACTGCTTTTGTTGCGGGAAAGCCTTTTGCACTTTCATTTACGACTGCAGTTAACATACCTGTGCCAACCGCTGCGACTGCGCCTGCCTTATAGGGATGTTTACTTACATAATCACCTATTGTGCTTGCAAATGTTCTCATGGCATCCATGCCATGAGCTGCAGGGGCACAAAGGATAGTTGAAAGAAGAATAAACGTTACTTTTTTATTCATGGATAACCTCCATTAAATTAACTATAAATTACGAATTTTGAGCGTTTTCTTTGTCGGCAGCGCTTTGTGATTGTGGTGCTTGAGGAGCAGGTGTTGCTTTGCTCGCCTTGAAGGCTTGATAACCTTTATAACCTGCATATGCTAATGCTGAAACAACTGCGCCAATACCGAGAGATTTGCTTGTTTTAGGGTATTCTTTGATAATTTCTGTAGCGCCAGAATGAACATCTTTGGTTTTATCCCAAAGAGTTTTGAATCTGTTTCCGATAAAAGATGCTGCAGTTGTAATTCCGCTTAAAGCAGTTTGGCCTGATACTATTGGATGACGAACAACATCATAAACAGCTGTTGAGCTAGCCGCAATGCCGTTGCCTACAAACTTAGCACCACGTCCCATTGCACGTGAAACAGGGAAGCCTTTATAGACTTCTGTTGTTATGCCAGTTCCTAATCCGAGGGCTGAAAGTCCAACGGTTGTTGCTTTTCCGGGATTTGCGATTGGGGCTGTTACGCCTTCTACGACAAAAGAACCGGTAGCTTTTGCGGTTGCCACTGGATGACGCAACGCATCATATGCTGTTACTGCACCACTCTTAATGCCATCTTTTGCAATGTCAAGACCATTGCCAGCTGTACTTACTGCACGCTTTGCACCATGTAAAAGAGTAGAACCAATTAATGCGTCAGTTGCTACAGCACCAGTTAAAGCACAACCAGTTACGAATGCATGAGGATGTTTTGTGATAGAACCGTCAACTGATTTGATAATTGTACCACCAAGTGCTAGAGCATTGCTGCCGAAAGTTTTAAGTGCGCTCATGCCATGAGCTGCAGGTGTACAAAGAATACTTGAAATGAGAATAAGCGTTATTTTCTTATTCATAGGATAGCCTCCATTTAGCTAATTAGATTATAACCTCGAAAAATGAGTATTAATTGACTGCAAATAAACCTATATTAAGAATAAATTTTTTATAAAAAATGTCAAGCTTTGTTAATATGTTTTCTTGAAAATTTTTACATTTTCAAAAAGAAAAATAATAATAAGCTTAACCAAGAAACTTTTTGAAAAATCCGGTAATGGTTCCTTCATCATCGTTGATGGTGGTGCCAATTTCGGTTGAATATTTTTTTAGGGTTTCTTTTGCATCAGTAGAAAGTTTTTTTGGAATATGGCACTGTGTGATAATGATTAAATTTCCTCGGCCACGACCGCGAATGGCAGGAAATCCTTTGTCCTGAATAATGATTTTTTCGCCAGCAGGGCATCCTTTAGGAATTTTAATCATCAATTTTGATCCATCGATATTTTCAATTTCGACTTGAGCACCAAAGACAAGTTGTGGATAAGTAAGCATTAAGTTGCAGATTAAATCGTCACCTTCACGAGTGAATTTTTTATCAGCTAATACATTGATGCGTATATAAAGATTTCCCGGAGCGCCGCCAAAAATGCCTGCATCTCCTTTTTGCGCAATGCGCAGTTCTGCACCATCATAAATTCCTGCTGGAATTTTTACCGTAAATTTCTCATACATTTGTTTGCGTGAATTGCCATTACATGTTGGACATGGATGTGGAATGGTGTAACCTTCGCCACCGCATGTTGGGCAGGTTTGACTAAATACAAAAAATCCTTGTTGATGCTTAATTTGGCCTCTTCCTTTACATTCTTTGCATTGTTGCGGTTTTGTTCCTTTTTTTATGCCCGTTCCATTACAATCTTTGCATGCTTCTAAGCGATAATAACTGACTTCGTTTTTGGTGCCTTCATAAGCTTCTTTAAGTGTAATATTGACAGTGGCTTGACGATCATGTCCTTGTCGTGGCGTGGGGCCACTTTTTGCGCGTTCATGAGTTTGAAATCCAAAAATATCACCAAAGCCCTCAAAGATGTCGCCGAAATTTTTGAAGATATCATCCATGTTCATGCCTTGGCCACTCCAGCCGCCTCCCATTTCTGGACCAGCATGACCAAATTGATCATATTGAGCGCGTTTTTCTTTATTTGATAATGTTTCGTATGCTTCAGCTGCTTCTTTAAATTTATCTTCAGCTTCTTTGTTGCCAGGATTGCGATCTGGATGATACTTTAATGCAAGTTTGCGATATGCTGCTTTAATTGCTTCCGGTGAAGCATCTCGGGGAACACCGAGAATTTCATAAAAATCTTTTTTTGCCATAAATCTTTTACAAATTTTATAAAATTAGAGTTTTTCATCCTCAATTATAACATGAATCGTACGATCGGCGAAATTTTGGAAAAAGAGAATTTATTGAATGAAATTAACTCATCAATTCTTTTAATTTTTTGTATTTTTCAACCGCAGCAGAGGAGTGTTTTATATCGCCATAACGTGCAGCTTCATACGATATTTCATTTTTATAATGAGGAAATTCTTGTTTGAATTTTTCTATTAATATATTGATGGAGACGTTTTTTCCGGTGGCAATATTAATCGCTTGACCGTTTAGATAGGTTGTTGGTAATTGCGCTAAGAGCAAATTTGCTTCAGTGACTTCATTAACTGAAATGAAATCGCGTGTTTGCTCGCCATCACCAAAAACAGTGATTGATCTATTGTCACGCATTGCAGCACGTATTTTTTCGTAGATACCATGCTGTTGTGTTTGTTGACGTTTGCCATAAACGTTGAAATAGCGTAGACAGAGTGTCGGTAAATTAAAAAGTTTTGTGTAAAGTTGACAGTACTGTTCACTAATTAATTTCGAAAGGCCATAAGGAGATGTTGGTTCACAAAGTTCTGTTTCTTTACAAGGGTTTTCTTGATTGCCATAAACTGCTGCTGATGAAGAAAAGATAAAACGTTCAACGCGATTAATTCGCGCAGCTTCAAGCAAATTGTACGTTCCTGCAACATTGACCTTGCTGCAAAGACGTGGTTTCTCAATTGATTCGGGAACACTTACCATTGCCGCGCAGTGAAAAATAATTTGTTGATTGTGGGTTGCCGCTAAACATGAACTGAAACTCGTAATATCACCTTGAATGACGGTAATGTCATTGATTACCGAACTTAAATTATCGAGAGATCCTGTTGAAAGATTGTCGAGAACGCAAACAAATGCTCCTTGTTTGACAAGTTCTTCGACAATATGTGATCCAATAAAGCCGGCGCCGCCGGTGACGAGAATAGATTTTTGTTGATAAAAGTTACTCATAATTTTAATACCATATAGTAAAAGAACGGTGAATATTACTTTTTTCATCTTGATACGGTCATTTCTTTTGCTTCATTAACAGTAACATGTAATAATTTTTCGGCTATTAACTTGCCATCAAGCACTGATTCTTGCATGCTGCTATATTTCCATGAACCATAACGTCCCATAGAGTATATACTGTTTTCTGCTAATCTGGCAACCAGTGATGTAAGATATTTTTCACGCCAAAAATTATAAATAACATAAGCCTGTGGAATATGCAATTCTTGTACGGTTATAATTTCTGAATCATTAAGATCAAAAAAATTTTTAACTTTTTTTATGATGTCAGTTGTGCATGGTCGTTTATTTAAATATGCGCATTCAGTATATAGTGCACTCGTATTGTGAGGTGCCATTGGTTGTGCAAAATGATGTGAAAATCCCATGCGGTAAAAGGGATAGCGTGATTCTGGAAAATAGCACCAATGATAATCGGCAAGATGGGGTCGATTGATGCCAATGTTGATATTTAAAACTGAATTTGCTTTTAAATGATGGTGCTGTGTTTGGAAATTTGTTGAACTTTTATCTTTAATTTTTTTCAAAAAATTATTTAAAGGGATCGTATTGATGATTTTATTGTACGTTACTGTTTCACCATGAGAAAAATGTACAATGTTACGTGAGATATCAATTTTTTCTACTTCATAGTTGGTTTTGATTTTATTTTTTAATTTTTGTGCAATAGCATGAATTAATTGATTAATGCCACCTTTTTGCGGGTAATAAAAAAGAGCATTATAACCGATATGATCATCAGGTTCACTTAATGCACCTTGAATAATTGATTCGAGATTTGTTTGCGGGACGAAACGGCCGGTCCAACTTGCACTTATTTTTTTGAGATCGTAACAAAATAATTTTTGTTGATAGGGAATGAAAAAATGGTGGGCGAATCCTGAGCCAAAATGTTTCATGACCCATTGATAAAATGTTTGAGGATCTTTTATTTTTTTACGTTTTATAAATCCTTCAATGCAATCGGCGATAACGGGCAATGGAAGGCCATGTAAATTGGTTTGAAAGGGATAATGCGAATAACAGTTATTGCTAAAGATGCGTGATTTTCGGTGTAACGTATTAAGTGTGTCAAAAGAGATTGTTTCCGCTAAAAATTGCTTGAAGTTTTCATCGCTTACATGAATTAAATGTCCCGTGTAATCAAAGATAAAACCATCTTGATTTACCGAACGACAAAGGCCCCCAATTTCGGATTCTTTTTCAAATATTTGATAATCAAAAAAGCCCATCTGTTCGAGATAATATGCGGTGCTGAGTCCGGTCAGTCCGGCTCCAATAATAACAATATCAGTCATGCTAAATTATTCTCCTTCTAAATATGGTGAAACACCAAAATTATCCTGTGGTACGCCATTGTAATATAAAACAATTCCATAGGTGTGATAAGTTGTATGCATATTAAATGATTTTGGAATTGGTGGATATGAGGCTTCTTTTACAATTTGGTAAGCAAGAGAATCATACGCCGGGTTACCCGAGGCAAGGATAATAGCGATTCCTTTTAATTGTCCCTGTTGATCGAGCGCGAAGCGAATTCTTGTTGGGTGTTGTATATTGTGCAGAAGCATATCATGTTGCTGTTGAGATAGACGATTGGCAATAATGCTCATTGATTGTTGAAGGGCTTGATATACTTTTTGATTGTAGTGAAGATATTTGAATTCGCCATATTGTTCTGCTACACCTGGAGAAGATGCGGTCATTTCTGTTGCCCGTTGTCGCATCGCTTGATAGATATTTTGTGGAGAGAGAAAGCTTAATGATTTTTTATTTGTTTTTATATCTTGTTCTGTTCTTTCGGCTTCATCAATAGCATCTTGAAAAAATCGTTGCATAGGGACCTTTCCCGATGGCGATGTGAACGTTCGACTGGGTGATTCTTTAGGCTTTGTTGGTGTTTTTTCCGTAACTGTTTTTTTTTCGGGTGTTGTTTGAGGTGATTTTTCCTGAACGGGTTCTTGTGGCATTAGCGGACGTTCTTTCATTTCAGGTGCTTGTATTGGCGGTTGAAGTGGAATCTGTTGGCCTCCCATTGCGAGAGCTTTATCTGTTTTTGGTGCATCTAGTCCTGTGCCTGCACGGTGAACCCGATGAGTTGATTGCGGTTGAGCGGGTGGTTGTTTCATCATGAGCATCGGCTTTGGTTTTTGTTGCGCGGAGGAAAATGCGATTGGTTCATGAGAAAATTTGTGAAGAACGTTAACGATAATAATGCCGAGGTGAATGAGAAGGGAGATAATTAAGCAGATATATAAGAGTGTATGCTTTGGTTTATAAACCGTTTCTGATACCATAATGATGGACTCCGCTTTTTCTTTAGCATAACTGATTTTTGCGCGTATTGGTATTCGGGTGAGCCAAGAAAAATTGTGGCGGTTTATTTTAAAGAAAAATGAATTATAAAATGTGGGCGAGGCCTTTGTGCTTTTTAATTTGCCAGTTATCAAATTGATGCGTTGTAGATTTTTTGTTATTGAGAAAACGGATGATTTCATCAATTAAAGCTGTGCTGATGGTGAAGGAGACGTGATTTTGGTAAAGCCATTCTAAAAGAACACGACGTTGAAGAAATGGATCGTTACTCAAGAATTGCTTGATAGTGAGATATTTTTTACCCTCTTTTTCGGTACAGATTTCTTCAAGTGTTGTGAGCGCGAGTTTTTTAAGAAAATCATCAGTTTCTTGCATTGCATTGATTGTTTTTAACATATTAGTCTCGGCACGTTGATCAACTTTCTGTAACAATGGTAAGAGTTCTAAACGAATGCGGTTTCGCAGAAAGGCTGTATTTATATTAGTAGGGTCAATAACATACTCAAATTTTTTTCTTGCGAGATATGCGAGAATCTCTTTTTTGCTGACACTGAGTAAGGGACGAATATAATATCCTTGTTTTATGCGCATGCACGCTAGGCCGGTGACCGTTGCTCCACGCATGAGGCGGATGAAAAATGTTTCAAGTTGATCGTCTTGATTATGTGCAAGCGCGATTGCATTCGCATCATATTTTTTACGTATCTCTTCAAAAAAGAAACGGCGGCATTGTCGTGCAATATCTTCTTTGGAGCCACTTTTTTTAAATGAGATATTTAATTGAGAAATAGTGCTGCTTTCAAGAGGAATGTTGAGGTTTTTGCAGAGAGTTTCACAAAAAAGGGCATCCTCCTTGGAGCTTTTTCGCCATTCGTGATCAAGATGCGCGGCAACAAGATTGAAAGATATTTTTTTTTGTAACCATCTTAAAAAGTGGAGAAGATAAACTGAGTCAGGGCCTCCTGAGAGACCAAGTATGATGGTCATGTGAGGTTTGATGAGTTCATTTGAGATAATAAACTTTTCGATTTTACCAAAGGACATATATAAAACTTTTTATTTTACTTTAATCTTTTATGAAATTATTGCAAAGTAAGGTTGAATTTTGGCACATTAAAAATAAGTAGTGTGGTTAAATGGAGAGAAAGGGGTTAGTTTTGAGGAAGGTATTTCTCTATCTGCTTATGGGTGTTGGACTTCTTTATACGCACGCGATTTTATCGCTATTAACGCCGTCACCCGATGATATGGTAAAAGCAGATTCTGTGTTTGAATAGTTTAAGGAGTGGAGGTTATTAATGAAGTATACAATATTTTTATTTCTTGTTTGTTTATCAATTCAGTTAAATGCATGTGTTTCCAAAGAATGTCAAAAATGTCGTGATCGTTATAATAAAAAAATCACTAAAATGCATGAAAATTTACCATTTGGACCACGATATAAAGGTGAAGAATTGTGTTCTCAATGCTATGCATTAGCACCCGAAAATGTAAAATGGTGCCAAGAATGCATCTTAAATAAAAACGTGATGGAATTGGCAAATGAGCCATGGTGCCCTGTTTATTATGCGCGCACTGGTGCTAAAAAAGCATTAGAAATATTGCAAGGTCAACATTATCCACTTATACGTTCATCCAGCAGAGATAAATTAAACGTCTAAATTTTTAACAAATCGACCATTGCGTTCGATAAATACTCGACGACCTTCGACATCATCGCCCATCAATGTTGCAAACCAGCCATCAGCTTCGAGTTCATCATCAATGCTTACTTGCAAAAACTGGCGACGTTCAGGATCCATCGATGTTTCCCAAAGTTGATCGGGATTCATTTCCCCCAAACCTTTATAACGCTGAATATTCATAAATGGCTTGCTAATTTCAGCAATGGCTTGAATAACTGATAAAATACCTTTTGCTTCAAGCGATCGTTCTTTATCGATAATTTTTATGGTGCTTTCATGTTGTTCAAGTTTGATGAGATCCTTGAATTTTTCCAGTAATTTTTCAATTTTTTCATTCCAGAAAAATTCTACCGGTGACTCCCATTCGTGACTTCGTTTTTTAAATACAAAGAAACCATGCGTTGTAAGTGGTTCTTCAATTGGTTTGTTATCAAGAAGTGCGGTTGCTTTGTATGAGATTTGGGAGTCTTTAAAATGGCTTTGTAGCAATGATGCAATTTTTTCAAAGTCGCTTTCTGCGCCAAATTTTATGACTTCAGGATGTGCGTGTATAAATGATAGAAGTGCATGACATTGTTCAGGTGATAACTTAAAATCGTACGAGATTTTATTAAGATTAATTTCATATGTGTTCAGTGTATTTAACAGCTCTTGCCATTCTGTTGATTGAATTTTTTTGCCATGAGCATAAAATTCTGTATTTTCTCGTGCCCAATCAAGTAAGAACTTTTTTAATGCAGTGTCATCTTTGAGATATTGTTCTTTTTTGCCAATTTTAACTTTGTATAATGGTGGTTGTGCAATGTATAAGTAACCTTTGTCAACGATTTGACGCATGTATCTAAAGAAAAAGGTGAGCAATAAGGTGCGAATGTGTGCACCATCCACATCTGCGTCGGTCATCAGAATAACTTTGTGGTAACGTGCCTTGCTTGGTTCGCATTGATCAGTAATTCCACAACCAATTGCAGAAATTAACGCTTTAATTTCTTCTGAAGACAAGACGCGCTCTAAATGGGCTTTTTCAACGTTTAAAATCTTGCCGCGCAATGGCAATATGGCCTGCGTATCGCGATCTCGCGCTTGCTTTGCTGAACCACCAGCAGAATCACCTTCTACAATAAAAAGTTCGGTTTTTGAAGGATCTTCATTTGAACAATCGGCAAGTTTTCCGGGTAAAACGGTGGATTCAAGAACTGTTTTTCTTCGAGTAAGATCGCGCGCTTTACGTGCTGCTTCACGTGCCTTTTTGGCGACCTCAGCTTTTTGTAAAATTTTACGAGCGATCGATGGGTTTTCTTCAAAGTAGTCATTTAAAAATGCAAAAGTCCATGAATCAACAATTCCTTTAACTTCACTGTTGCCGAGTTTACCTTTTGTTTGACCTTCAAATTGAGGTTCGGGAACTTTGATATTGATGACGGCTACGAGCCCTTCGCGCACGTCTTCGCTTGAAAGACTTTCATTATCTTTTAAAATTTTTAATTGCTGTGCTTTTTTGTTGCATGCTTTTGTTAATGCAGATTTAAATCCTGCAACATGGGTTCCACCATCAATCGTATTAATGTTATTGACGAAAGAAAACAATTGTTCATTGAAGGTGTCGTTATATTGTAAAGCTATTTCGAGTATATATTGTTCGTCAGATCGTTCAAAATAAATAACTTCAGGAAAGAGGGGTGTTTTTTTCTTGTTGACGTCTTCAACAAAAGAGACGATGCCACCTTCAAAGAAAAATTCATGATGCTTGTTTGTATTTTCGTCATTGACGGTGATGCGAAGTCCTTTATTGAGGAATGCAAGTTCTCTCAAGCGAGCTGAAAGGGTATCAAAATTAAATTCTGTTTCGGGAAAAATAAGAGGATCTGGACTGAATCGAATGTAGGTTCCCCGTGCATCTGTCTTGCCGGTAATTTTTAACGGAGCAATTGGCTTGCCACGTTCATAACGTTGCTCATAGACGTTTCCGTTTTGATAAATTTTAAGTTCAAGCCATTGGGAAAGTGCATTTACAACGGAGATTCCCACGCCATGCAGACCGCCGGAATATTTATAACTTTCTTTATCAAATTTGCCACCAGCGTGTAATTTAGTTAACACGACTTCTGTAGCAGAAACTTTTTCAGTTGGATGGATATCAGTCGGGATACCGCGACCATTATCGCGAACTGAACAGGAGCCATCGGCATGCAAGGTAACATTAATAATATCACAATGACCGCCTAATGCTTCATCAACGGAGTTATCGACAACTTCATAAACTAAATGATGAAGGCCATCTTTTGATGTTGATCCAATGTACATGGCAGGGCGTTTGCGCACTGCTTCCAGGCCTTCCATGACCTTAATAGACTGTGCGGTATAAGTGCTTTTTTTAGTTTCATCTGCCATTGAGCATTCTCCTTTGCTTAGGCCTACATGGGCTATCATTGCAATTTTAATAGTATTGTCTGTAGGTTATAAGGAATTGTATTATTATGTATATAGTTTCACAATTTTTTGATTAGTTGTAAAGAAATTAAAGGATTGCATGAGATTGGGAGCGCAAAAATCAGATGGTTTTTTTATGCAGCAAGCTACGAGGTATAACGCTCGTATGGTTCGACAAGCTCACCACGAGCGCGCTCATCCTGAGCCTGTCGAAGGATATGAGCGAATATAATGA
>C687J13896_1001695_pt1 | contig 11084 bp, 9 predicted proteins | sample RifGroE2_FD_13896 | JGI IMG/M metagenome (IMG submission 13896)
TGAACGACGTTCTATAAAAGAACGATTAAAAATGATTTTATACATTACCTAAATTTTACGTGAAAAATCATTTTTTCACGCAGGATCTAAGTAATAATTAAATTTCAGGTTCCAAGCGCCAAAACAAAATCTATTTTTTAAAAAAATTATTATCCTTCTTGGAGCTTGGTGCTTGGAACTTGGAGCTTATCACTCGTACCTCAACGCCTCGATCGGATCTAACTTCGCGGCATGGCGGGCTGGATAGATGCCGAAGGTCAGACCAATAATCGTGGCCACACCGAAGCCTAGGAAGACACCGTTCAACGGCAATTGTGGTTCCCAGCCGGCGACAAATTGTCCAAGAACCCAAGCAGCCAGGGTGGAAACAACAAGGCCAGAAACAATACCAATCAAGCCACCGAAAACTGTCAGCATAACCGCCTCGGTCAAAAACTGGCTCAAGATTTCGCTATAAGTCGCGCCAACGGCTTTGCGTAAACCGATTTCCCGAGTACGTTCGGTAACCGAAACCAGCATGATATTCATGATACCGATACCGCCAACCAAAAGTGAAATGGCGGCCATGGCCACTAGAAACAAAGTCAAAATATCCGTAATCGAGCTAACAGTTTCCATGGCTTGTTCTTGGGTCTCGACAAAAAAATCGTCTTTCTCGGGATCGGTAATTCCGTGAGCTTCGCGTAAAGTAATAGTAATATCTTCGACGGTTTGGGCGACGTTAGCTTCGTCATCAGCTTGAACAACCAGACGATTCAAATATTTAATGCCGAAAATTTGTTTTTGGGCCACAGTGTAAGGCATGATAATTGCCTCATCAAAATTAACAAATGAGGACTGGCCTTTTTTACCCAAAACTCCGACAACACGGTAACTCTGATTACTAATTTTTATTTTTTGACCAACTGCATCGTTATCGCCAAAAAGTTCCTCTTTAATTTTCGAACCAATGACTAAAACTGAATTTTGGTTTTTTACGTCGTCATCAGTAAACATTTCACCTTGCTCGGGATAAGTATCGTAGATCTCGGAAAAAAGTGGGGTGACGCCGTAAATGGTCGGACGATAGGAATTGTTTTCAAAAGAAGCAGCTTGGCTACCGAAAACCAAAGGCATAATTGCCGCCAGATGAGGAACATTTTCTTTTTTTTGCAAAAGCTCAACATCGCGCTGTTTTAGAGAGTCGGTAAAAATTGCCGCCATGTCAGACAGACCGTTGGGGTGCCGACCCGGAGCCACAGCAATAGTTTTGGAACCAATACTTTGAACCTCACTCAAAATAAGATTTTGCGCACCCTTCCCCAAAGCCATAACAATAATAATCGCGGCAATACCAATAACCACGCCAAGAATCGTTAAAAATGACCGCGACTTGTTACGGCGCAAAGATTCGGCCGAAGTGGCAATAAGATCAAAAAAACGCATAATTATTTATGATAAGCACCAAAACGACGCTGGTGATTTTTGGTGTCAGAGATAACTTTTCCGTCGCGAATTTTAACGATACGTTCGGCATTTTCCGCGGCCTCGAGTTCGTGGGTAACCATAATAATGGTATGTCCAGCTTTGTGCAGATCGTGAAAAATCTTCAAGATCGCCTCGCCGGATTTGGTGTCCAGGTTACCAGTCGGCTCATCAGCAAAAATCACTGCCGGATTATGAACAATAGCTCGAGCAATGGCTACACGTTGACGCTCGCCACCGGAGAGTTGGTTAGAAAGATGTTTTAGACGATGACCAAGGCCGACTGATTCCAAGGCTTTGGTGGCCAACTTTATTCTTTCGGCTTTGGGCACTTCGGCATAAATTAACGGCAACATAACATTTTCCAAAACCGAAGATTTGGCCAACAAATTAAAAAACTGAAAAACAAACCCGACATCTTTGCGACGATGCATGGCCAAAGCGTCTTTTTCTAGATTCGAAACATCCTCACCTTTAAAACGATATTCACCTTCGGTTAGGTGATCAAGAAAACCAAGAATGTGCATAAGTGTGGATTTTCCAGAACCCGACGGCCCCATTAGGGCCACAAATTCACCCTCTTCAATATTCAAAGTAACGCCAGCCAGGGCTGGTGTTACTACTCCGTCGTTTTCGTAATTTTTACCGACATTGTGGAGTTCGATCAAAGGCATATTATCTAATACTGGTAATCACAGTTTGACCCTCGGTCAACCCGGAAAAAACCTCGGTCCAACCGTCGTCGCCACGAGAACCGACTTTGACATCTTGTTCGACAAAATCATTGCCATCCGGCAAGCGCACATATTTACCACCACCGGAGTGTTCCAAAACCGCTCGTTGAGGAACTCGTAAAACATCATCTTTTTGCACGGTTAGAATTGATAAGTTGGCAGTCATACCGGTTTTCCAATTAATTGACTCGACAGAATCTTCGAGATAAACGGTGACCTTGTAATAAACCACACCTTCAATAACTTTTTCTGCCGGATCGATTTTACCAACTAGACCGGTAAATTTCTGGTCGCCACCAAAAGCATCGAAAGTAATCTCGACCGGATTATTAAGAGCAATCTTGGAAATATCAGTCTCGGAAATATTGGCGGCAATTTGGAATTGCGAGGTGGTGGTTTGCACGGTTAAAACCGGGGTGTTGGCCACGACCTGCTCGCCGCGTTCAAAATCAATTTTAGTCACCTTGCCGGCAATCGGCGTAAAAATTTGAGCGTTAACAAAACGGGTTTGGACCTCGCCGTAATTTGCTTCGGCTTGACTAACCGCGGCCTCGAGCGCCGCCAAATCAACCGGACGCGGCAAGGCCATAACTTGATTCAAACCAGCCTCGGCCTCGGCCAAAGCCGATTGTTTAACCGCCACCGAATAAGTAGCACTGGCCTCGGCACTAGCCAAAGCTGCCTGATATTTTTTAACCAAATTCTCGGCGGTCGTGAGTTCGCTGGCGTTGGTAATTTCAAGTTGATCGATGGTTTGTCTAACCGCAAGCAGAGCTTCCTCGACAGTTTGCACGCCATTGCGAGTTGTATCAATGGCGGCCTCGAGAGTCGCCAAATCGGCCGACGAAAAATCAGCAGTATCGATATTAGTGCCATCAAGGGTTCGGCGAACATAAAGGAGAACAAGCGCAGTATCGTTCAAAGCAGTCTTAACCAAACCCTCGGCAGCTTCGACGGTCGAATTTGTTGAAGATGGACTCAAGGCGTAAACCGCGTCTTCGGCGGCATCACGACTTTTTTTGGCAATGTTGTAAGCATTTTTTGCCGAGTTTAAAGATTGCCAATCGTTGGCTCCAAGGACGTCTTGAAAATCATCGTTAGCCATGGTGTTATCAATTCCTAAAACTTCGTCGGCTTCGGATAAAGCCGAACGAACAGTAATCGCCGCATCGCGGAGTTCTTGAAAAAGGTCGGCATAAGCCCCGACCAAATCTTCGGCGTTATCGAGTTTTACATTTTCCAAATCTTCTTCGGTAGAATTTAAAATAACTTCGGCCTCGGTTACGGCCGCGGCTGTTGTGGCCTCGGTGCTGGTCAAAGAGGCTTGAGCAGAAGCCAAAGCCGCTTCGGCTACGGCCACGGCCTCACTGGTTGAGCCGGCTAGTTTTTGCGACAAATTGGCCCGAGCAATCTCGACCGTCTGCCAAACGCTGGCGCGATCGGCTTCCAGTTTGGCCAAATCAAGAGTGGCCAAAAGATCGCCGGCATGCACGTCGTCGCCGACCTCGACCAAAATCACCCCGGCCGTGCCACTGGTACCAAAAGCCAAATCAACTTTATCGAGCGATTCTAGAACACCGTTGGCGTCAACGGTTTGAACAAGCGTCCCGACTTCAACTTGAGCTGTCACAATTTCTTGTTGAACGGGTTTTCTAAACAAGAAAAAAGCACCAATAGCCACTGCTACCACGACGATTCCACCAACGATTATTACTGATTTTTTTAGTTTCATAAATTTAAGACTGTTTCTGTTTTAACAAATTATGAGGTTTGGTAAACCTGATTAAGTTTTTCTAAAATTTTAATAATAGTTTCTTGGTCTTCGAGATTCAAATGGGACAAAACTTCTTTTAAGTGATTGGACATTTGTTCTCGGCCCTCGTCTAAAATCTTTTGGCCCTTGTTTGTAATCTTTAGACAAACAACTCGACGATCAGAAGCTTCGGCAAATCTTTCCAAAAAACCTTCTTCGACCAAATTATCGATTAACGAAGTTGCCGACGAAGGTGTGATACACAATTCTTCGGTAATGTTCGACATGGTAGTTTTTTGATTGTGAGCTACACAGAAAAGGGCCCGTAGTCGCAAAAAAGAAACCGGATTCTTTTCACTCTTAGACCAAAATTTTTCGTGGATTAAACGATGGGTCGAGAAAAACAAGGCGACCAAATCTTCGGTGCGATTATTAGTCATAGGATATATTTTATAATCCAAATATTACGACTTTTGAACTAAAAAGTCAAGACAAAAAAAACCAGCATATTGTTATTAAGTTCCAAGTACCAAGATGGTTGTTTCTTCCTTTAAGAAGATGTCTCCTTCTTGGAGCTTGGTGCTTACGCGCTTGGAACTTACGATTTTTCAATCTCTTCTGATGATAACAGCCGTGAACTACTCGCTTCGCTCGAGTTCACGACAAGCATGGAGTTATCGGCAGGAGAAATTCGCGCGACCAAGTTGGCCGGGGTCGGACGCGCGAAAGGGAGTTGCCTGAGGCTTTGGGCCTCAGGGGACTTGTCACCTCGTGAAAGGATTTTGGGATGTTCCGAGTTTTTCCGCTGTCCAGGCGGTTATTGCCTTGCGCCGGTCACTGGATGTTGGCCAAACATCTGTCACGGTCTGCAAGGAAACTCAGGAACGAAATGACACAAAACATTGCGTGTGCTTTTGCCAAGGCGCCTTGGCGCAAGCGATGGCCACAAGCCATCTTCTTCCTAGTCCAGATGATCCCCACGAAATAACCTCCTTGTTGGAGAAGTCGCGGGTGTCAGCACAAGGTACTAGGTAAGACTTGGGTCGAAGAAATGCCACGCTTGCATTTCTACCCTTCTGGGAGATGGGCTTAACGTACTGCTCCAGAATCCGAAACGGCTTATCTTTTCTCTCTCAGAGATTTCCGTTTCGATTTCTGTAGCAGACGCTTTTAATCGTCGCTAACTGGTTCAAATCATCAAACTTTTAAAAAGTAATGATCTGTCCGGATCGTCGAAGGCAGTCTCGGGCGCCGGCGGGCAAGCCACCGGCAAGTCAAAATCTGGATGAGTTCCACAATCGAACAGTCTAGATATTAGGCAAAGCCTATTTTTGTTGCTTTTTTAAGGTTCTTCGCTCAATCGCTGTGTTCATGAGCATCGAACAAAGCACTCTATCATAGCTAAAAAGATTTGTCAAGGGTCAGAGGCTCAAAACCGACTTCTTCACCAATTTTAGCCAAAAAAAATGTCCACCATTAGTGGACAAACAGGATTTTTAGGCTTTTTTTTGTTGTAATGGCGGTCTTGACAATGTTTCTTATTTGTGATATAGTTGCTTGTCGCTCTGAAAGACTTGGCCTCCGGCTGGGTTTCAAAGGGCAACACGGCCCAACCGCGTTTTCTTGCGGAAAGGGTCACATCACCACCCCCGGCCATGACGGCCAGGAGATCACCGTGAACACCTAGCACCCCCCCTCGTTCTGGGAGGTGCTCAACAGTCCCTCTGGGAAGAGGGCGAAGGAGAGTCGAGATGACCAGCAAGAGCCTCACCGCCCGCGCGGTCATTCGCGGCTCCCGCATCTGGACCCACCACGACGCCACCGGCGCGTGGACGATCCGGCGTTCGCCCAACCCCTTCCCGGAGGTAGACATGGGCACCTAGGCAACCTCGACCCCCGGCCGCCGATCGCTCCCTCGAGCGTCGGCGTGTCCGGGTGGTTTTATTTTTATTCTTTTTCCGCGGCGCTACAAGCCACATCAAACACAAATTTTGCCGTGTCGGCAAATTCTTTATTTTCCAAAATAACAGTCATCATCTTTCCAATGAAAGAAATGAAGGCTACGCGATTTCCATAAATCCAAATATCACCGTGGAATTTCCCAAACTTTTCTTTTTCAACAAAATAACACTCAACGCCCTCCCGTTTAGATTTTAATTCCCCGATATGAAGAACTTTAATTTTAATTTTACTAGGATCTAAAACTTTTTTTGCCTCCTGCAAAACTTCGAGATCTAAAAGTTTACTAACATCGTCCAAATTCGAAACTTCACGAAGCGAATCCGGGTTAACAGAATACACATCATTATAAAGAGCGCTCATGGCTTCTGTGCCCTCATAAAACCTAACCGCTGGTCGCTCACCACCAGACATTAATTTTATTTCAGGCAAAATATTATTCAAAGTGTCGAGCTTTTCTTGCATGTCATGTACTTGCTCTTTAAAATGAGCGAGTGCCCGCTCCGGCTCCTCGGCGGCAAAGACGGTTTTTTTGCCGCGCTCATGTGTCGACATCAACCCGCGATTTTGCAAAGACTCGACATTCGCATAAGTCGCCGTTCGCGACAGGCCGGCTTTTTTGGCGATGTCTTGCACCGGGGCCGGGCCAAGGTTAAGACTGGCAAAATAAACTTTGGTCTCGGTTTCGGAAAGACCGAGTGAAGTGAATAATCGGAAAATATCAGTTGGCATAGTGTTTTAATTATACAGGGGATAGGGGATAGGGGATAGGGATGGTTGGGGATTATTTAAAAAGATCTGGAAAAAACCAGATCTTTTTCTTGAAAAAATTCTTCCCTCCTTGTCCCCTAACCCCTATCCCCTAAAACCAAAAACCCCACCACCACATCACACTCGTTCAACCGGAACGATTCAAAAATCTCCGGCCGTTCGCCGGTGGTGCGGACATTGTTTGAAAGAGTGCCGAGACGAATGGTTTCTTCGTGTTCGGAAATCATTTTTTTGGCTTCCTCGTCGGCTGATTCAAAGTAAAGTTCGATGCGGTTGGCGATTGTCAGTTTGTTGCCTTTGCGCATTTCGTTGACGCGACGGACAATGTCGCGGGCCATGCCTTCGCGGAGCAGTTCGGGCGTCAAATTAACATCGAGTTCGACATTGTACTCACCTTTTTCGATCGCCACGATTTTTACATTGACCTCGTCCTTAATAATCTCGACAAGCTCTGCATCGAGCTCGCCTTCAGGCAACCAAACGGTTGCCGAAGCGAGCGGCTGGCGAACCGGGCGACCGGACTCGGCGCGCTTTTCGAGGATTTTCGAGACAACAGAACGGGCTCTGGCCATGCGTTCGAGTAATTTTTCATGAAGCATGGCTTGATCAACAATCGGCCACCCGTCGAGGTGAACCGAAGCTTTTCCGCCGTGCATTCGCAAATAAATCGCGTCAGATAAAAACGGGGCGAACGGAGCCATGAGCTTGGTGATGCCAAGCAAACACTCGCGAAGAGTCGCGATAGCCGCGGCCTTATCAGCCTCATCGGTTCCCTTGAAACGATCGCGACTACGGCGAACAAACCAAGTCGAAAGATCATTTATAAAATCAGCGATCGCCCGAACAGACTCAGTTACTTTGTAGTTCTCGAGCTGCTCTGTCGAATCTTTTATTAATTGATTAAGACGAGCAAGCGCCCAACGATCCAAAACACTTTCCTTCTCTTTCCCTCCCTTAGCTTCGCCGAAGCGTGGCGTAGGCGAGTTTAACCCACTTTCCCCCCCTTCATACAATTCATAAAAAGTCATGACATTCCAAAGAATCATGAAAACTTTTTTAATCATTTCGTCGAGAGTTTTCAAATCAAACCGTTTGGAGTCGCCCGGTTGGTTAATGGAATACATGTACCAACGCACCGCGTCTGCACCATACTTGTTTATTGTCTCGACAGGGTCGACAACATTGCCGATCGACTTTGACATCTTCTTCCCTTTGGCGTCGAGGACATGCCCGAGGCAGATGACATTTTTGTATGGGCGCTCTTTGCCGAGCAAAGTCGCCACGGCCAGCAATGTATAAAACCAACCGCGAGTTTGATCAATGGCCTCGGAAATATAATCGGCCGGATAAGCGATTCCTTCATCGATCTTTTCTTTATTTTCAAATGGATAATGCCATTGGGCAAACGGCATACAACCGGAGTCAAACCAGACATCACAAACTTCGGGGACGCGTTTCATTTGTCCGCCGCATTTGTCGCAATTCAACAAAATACCATCTACAAACGGTCTATGTGGGTCAAACACCCCTCCCTGGCCCTCCCCCGAAGGGAGGGTATCGGTAGCGCGAGCGCGGAGTTCTTCAAAACTTCCAATACAAGTTTTTTCGCCGCAATCGCAAACCCAAATCGGCAATGGCGTGCCCCAATAACGTTCACGAGAAAAAGCCCAGTCTTTCACTTCACGCAACCACTCGCCAAAACGGCCATCTTTGATGTAATCCGGCTCCCAGTGAATTTGGTCATTGCCCTCGATCAACTTATCGCGCAAAGAACTGACTTTGATGTACCAAGAATCTTTGGCGTAATAAATTAACGGAGCTTTACAGCGCCAGCAAAATGGATAAGTGTGTTTGATTTTTTCTTGCGCCAAAACCAAACCTCGGGTCGTCAAATTTTCCATGATTTTCGGATCAGCGTCTTTAACAAACAATCCGGCAAACTCGCCGCACTCTTTGCTCATGGTGCCATCTAGTTCAACCAAATGATTTTTTGGCAAACCGAGTTTTTGTCCGAGCTCAAAATCTTCGACGCCATACATGACCGCGGTGTGAACAATACCGGATCCGTCTTCAAGCGAGACAAAATCGGCCGGCACAACATACCAAGCTCGTTTTTTTCCTTCGTCGGTTCCCTCCATTTTCTTTTTTGAAAAATCAAAAAGCGGTTCGTATTCCATGCCAACCAAATGCGATCCTTCTTTTTCGTCGACAATTTCGTAATCACCTTGAGTCGATTCCTCGACGCGCGATTTGGCAACCCAAAAATAAACGCCGTTATTTTTTACTTTGACATACTGAATATTCGCCCCAACCGCCAAAGCCACATTGGCCGGAAGCGTCCACGGTGTAGTTGTCCAAGCCACCAAAAACTCCGGCTCGGCCGGAACCGAACCGTCAACCAATTTTGTCACTTTGAATTTAATATAAATCGCCGGATCCTCGACTTCTTTATAACCCTGAGCCAGCTCGTGCGACGACAACGAGGTGCCACAACGCGGACAATGAGGAACAACTTTATAATCTTGATACAACAGGCCTTTGTCCCAAATTTGTTTTATGATCCACCATAACGACTCGACATATTCCGAGTGATAAGTGACATATGGTTTTTCGAGGTCAAGCCAAAAACCAATGCGTTTGGTAATTTTCTGCCAGTCCTCTAGATACCTCCAAACACTCTCGCGACATTTTTTGTTAAACGGCTCGATACCAAATTCTTCAATATCTTTTTTGCCGGAAAAACCGAGTTGTTTTTCCACCTCAATTTCGACCGGCAAACCATGAGTGTCCCAACCGCCTTTACGATCAACCAAATACCCTTGCATGGTGCGATAACGCAAAATACAATCCTTAAAAGCCCGAGCCTCGACATGGTGAATACCCGGGCGACCATTAGCCGTCGGCGGCCCTTCGAAAAAAACAAAACGACCTTTGGGCGCGTCTTTAGCCAAAGTTTGTTCAAAAATCTTTTCAGCTTCCCAGTTTTTAAGAAGTTCTTCCTCAATTTGAGGGAAATTTGGTCTATCGGACATAATTTAAAGGGTGAAAAAGGTTAAAGGGGTTTAAAAGAATTTTGCTCAAAAATCATAACATTTGTAAGCAAAAATGACAAATTAAAAACAACTGAACCCTCGGTTGTTTCTAAACTTTTTCTCAAAATTCTTCACTCAGTCTTCTTGATCATTTTATTTATAGCTAAAATTAACGGTAAATCCTCCTGTGACGTCTTAGTTCTAATCCCTCTTTCACTAAACTCCGAGAAAGTTAACAATTTTTCTGACTCTTCTTTGTCTCCCCAATTCATAAACTTATAAACATCTCTTCCTGACAATGCTTTAAAAAGGTTACACCACCGCTCTGCTGTTTTTGGTGCGCCTAAAGCTGTTTTAGTTTCTGCCGCTTTTAGTGTCTCCTGACCAAAAAGAAGTTCTTCGGGGCTAGGTGATGGTCTTTCTGCCATATTTTTTAAATTAGTGTTAATTTTAATATCTCAATTTTACCCCCCCACTAAAAAGTCAACAAAAATTGGGGAAAACAAAACCGATCGGGAGACGATCGGTTTTATTTCTAACTAAATTATTAGCTTTCCTTTTTTCCCATTTTTTCTTGGTGTTTTTGTATTTCTTCCAAACCAAAGTTTTCCAACGATCCTAAGACAGGTTTTGCTTTGGGGCTTTTTAAAGAACTCCGAGAGGTTCTCCAGCTAAATTCTGACGGTGTTTCGCCGACTTGATCAAACCCAGGACTCTGTCCGCCACCTTCTTGATTTTTCATAAATATTAAAACTATTTTTAATGTCTTTATATTACCCTCTCCAACTAAAAAGTCAACAAAAATTGGGGAAAACAAAACAGCCGGATCAAATTGATTCGGCTGTTTTTTTATAAAAGTTTTCTGATTTATTCTTCTATCTGAACCTCCGGTGGAATTATTCTTTCATACAAAAGCCTGTCGAATATTATCTTGGCTTCTCCGATGTTTTCTCCTTTGGGAATTTTTCTTTTTTCTTTTTCTGAATCAAAAAGCCTTTCCCAATAACCTTCTCTGACCCCCTTCACTTCGGGCGCTAATTCTTTTTCATTAAAACCAACGTTCAGAAACTTAAATCTATGCTGATTACGACTAGGTGCCACGGCTGCTGTATCACCAGAGCGAACAGCTAAAACATATTGATCAAAGGCTGTCCAAAACTCTTGCGAAGCAGCTTCGACCACTTGTTTAGACGCTTCGTCCGGTTCTATTTCACCGGCCCGTGTTTGACTTGTTAAAGATTCAGATTCTGCCTTTTTTGCCTCTGCCTCTTTATAAGCAGCCAGTTCGACAGCATCGGCTGCTGCGACGTCAAAAGAATCATGTCCCATAAATTTATAAAATATTTTTTAGTTCTTTAAGTTTACCCCCCC
>C687J13896_1001714_pt1 | contig 10988 bp, 9 predicted proteins | sample RifGroE2_FD_13896 | JGI IMG/M metagenome (IMG submission 13896)
CTTAGTCGCACGCCGTGACTATTTGAACAAAGAAACATTGGAGCGCTTGGACATCAAGGGAGCCGAAGCGATAGCCGATGACAATGGCGAGGGTGATACAGACAACGAATACGAAGCGATGACCGTGCCAGAGCTAAAAAAGATGTGCGAGGAAAGGGATATTGAGATTGACCCAAAGGCAAAGAAAGCCGACCTCGTAGATATTTTGAAAGCCGATGACAATGGCGAGCTGGAAGATGAAGACGAGAACGAAGACGAAGAATAAAGTTAAACAATTTTAATAGCCAAACTCCTGCGACCAAAATCGAGGAACGGCAAAAATAGAATATGTCAGACGAAAAAGTCCCAACTGGCGGTGAGGGCGGTGAAAACCAAACCCAGACCCCAACGGATCACTACGCAGAATTGCGTGGCAAAAAAGACGAAAAGGGCGTTCCTTTGCACCCTGAAGAAAAAGCCGATTTTTATAAAGAGAAATTCGGCCACTCTACAACAGAGGCGCAAAGACTCCTCGATGAGCAAAAAAGACTTAGAGAGGAAAACGAAACCTTGAAAACAAAAAAAGAACAAAACACTGAAGATGAATTGTCAAAAACGATACCAGACTGGGATATTTTAACTCTCGACCAGAGGCGTTCAATATCTATGTCGGTGGGATCATTAAAGCAAGACCTCGAAAAGGTGAAAGCTCAAGTCGCTGAGATTGTTGATGAACGTGAATTCGAACATACTTTTAAAAAAGTCACATCTGAACCCGAATTCGCAATTATTAAGAAGCACAAGCGAGAATTTAGAGAATATGCCTACAAACAGGAAAACTTGAATGTTCCATTATCGATTTTGTCAAAATCATTCTTAGTTGATAAGAACTTAATCGGAGTCAAACCAACAGAGCAGAATAAAGACGACAACCCAGATGCTGGGCGGAGCGGACTTGATTCAGGCTCAGGCGGTGACCGAACTCCTCAAACCCCAAAAGGCGGATACACCGCTGACGAGGTAGAGAAGATTCGGAAAGAAGACCCGAGAAAGTATGCCAGACTCGCAAGAGAGGGCAAGCTTAACATCAAAGAGTAAATCATCTCGTGTATTGTTCGAAAACTTAATTAAATAAATAACAATACACATATGAGCAGTTTCTCAACCAATGTCGGCGAGAAGTTTGCCAGTAATGTTATCACCAAGTTTTTTGAAACAGCCGTAGCTCCGATGATCACGAATGACAACTACGAGGGTGAAATCAAAGGCGGTGGTGCAGACAGACTGAACATTCTCTCCGTAGCGGAAGACCAAGGTCTTCAAACATACACAGGTGCTGACCTTACCCTAGGCAATGCGACAGAAAGCGAAGGCGTTCTGACCGTAAGCCAGAAAAAGGCTTATTATTTTGGTATCAAAAGCTGGGATAAATTTAAATCCTATGCGGAAGATGTCGATAGTGATTTAATCAAACAAAAAGCAGGCGAATTGCAAGAAGCAGTTGACGCTTATGTCCTCGGACTTTATGGGGATGTCGGCGCAGGCAACAGAGTCGGCACAGACTACACCACTGGAACAGTCACTGTAGACGTAACCACTGGCGCAGTCACAGGCTCTGGTACAACTTTTGCATCAGGTATGGTTGGCAAAGGGTTCAAAGCTCTTGGCCACACAGCATGGTATCGTGTCAAAACATATTCATCCACGACTGCAATTGTGATCGAGGATGACAGCGATGACGACACCAGCGCATACACTGGCGGAGCAATCGCAGGCGGAGCCACATACGTAATTGAAGCAAACACAGCCGTTCAGGTAACAGCTTCAACCGTATACACCAAAATCGTAGCTTTGAGGACTAAGTTGAATAAAACTAAAACCCCAAAGGCAGACCGATGGTTGGTAATCCCAGCTGATATTGCTGGAGTAGTAGACACATGCACCGAGCTTGTCCACGCCACTCAAAAGGGCGATGATGTCGTAGCAAACGGCTTTATGGGCAGACTCGCAGGCTTCAATGTCTACGAGAACGAGGAAGTATCTGGTGACGGAACTAACGGCTACCACTGTATGGCAGGCCACAAGTCGGCAATCTGCTTCGCAATGGCTTTTGTAGAAACTGGCGTAGAAGACCTGCAAGGGAACTTCGGCAAAGCATACAAAGGTTTGAATTGCTACGGAGCCAAGGTAATCGACAGACGGCGCAAAGCGCTTGCAGAGGGTTTCTTCAAGTTATAAACGCATACTGAGGGGGTAGATGAAAATCTGCCCCCTTGGGGTATCTAATTAATTAATTCCACTAAAATGATAAACGCAGAAACAAGCCTAAGGGCAAAAATAAAGACTTCTCGTGTTGACACGGTGGTCGCCACTGGCGAAAAGTTTATCGATGTGGAGGTCGAAATCTATGCCGATGAACAGATCATCGAAACAAAGAAATTCGGCTATCCTATTGGAACGCCAGTGGAACAAATTACTAGCGAAATCAGCAACACGCTTGGCAACATGAAAATAGAGGCGGAAAACGCCGTGGCCAGCGAAGAAGCTGAAAAGGTCGAAAAAATAGCTCAGGACACAGTCAACGAATTGGCTGACCTAGAAATTAACGAGCAATAAACATATGAACAAAATCAATAAAGCAAAAGTTAATTATCAAGAAAACTTCGTGTACGAATTGCGTGACAAAGCTGGCAATATCAAAAAATTGTTTAAGGATGGATTTTTGAATACTGCTATCGTAAAATTTGTCAGAGCAAGATACAACCCGTACAACGAGGCAGGCGAAGTAAAATCTGGCCTGTTGGCTAAGATCGCATTGTTCGGTGTACGGATTCCATTCATCACTGGCATGTGGGTAGAACGGATGAGCGTGGCCAACCTGATCACGAGCGCTGGCAAAGCAGGCTTAGCGAGCAGGGTAAATGGCAACGGCGCTGAGGCCGCTTTTACCTATATCGCAATCGGTATCGGCACAACTGCGGCCGCAGTCGGTAACACCGCACTGGAATCGGAAATCACAACCGCAGGCGGACAGCGTGCTAACTCGACCGCTTCCAGAACAACCACAACCGTAACCAACGACACGGCAAGACTGGTAAACACATTCACGTTTACAGGTTCGTTTAACGTAACAGAGGCAGGCGTATTAAATGCAGGCTCCACTGGAACGCTTTTGAACCGCCAAGTCTTTACGGCTGTAGCGGTGGCAAGCGGAGATAGTTTGCAAATCACGGTAGATGTTTCAAATGCTTAGTTCCTGATGTACAGCTCCTTGGAAACAGGGAGCTGGGATTAGAAAATAAATATGATAGAACTATCTCAACAAAGAAATTACAACAGTAAAACATTCTTGCACGACACAGAAGTTGGCAAGAAAGTTTTACAATCCCACGCAGGACATATCCATTACAAAGACGGCGCTGATTTTAAAGAGATAAGCTGGGATTTAATTTGGGATGAAGTAAAAAGAGGCTGGGGTTTTACTACTCACTCTTTCAATCCTTTTTTACCAGAATATTCAGACGGCTTTGTTGAATTTCGTGATAGATTTCAAGACAAAGACCAGACGATTAAATATCGGGCTGTTTGCGATAAGGTAAAAGGCGAGCTGATTGAAACCGATGAAACCAACCCGAACTTTGATAATAATCCAGATAATAAAGGTGTGCTTTATAAAGACGCTTTCGGAAAAGGAAAAGATTATTTACTCTATCATACCCGCTCATCTTTGGTAAAAGTCGCAACTGTAAATAATCCGAACGAGCAAACCGAAGACGTGAAATTCCGCTGGGAAATACAGTTGCCAAACAAAGATGTTTATCGTGCAGAAAGCAAAGAGATTGTCGAAAAATCAATAAAGGATAATGAATTTGAAGTCATAAAAGACGGCAAGACTTTATCGTATAAACTTGATGTTACAAAAGCAAAAGCGTTTGACAGCGATAAACAAACCTTAATCGGCGATACGCAAAATGACGGCAAGGAATGGTTCACATATTTAAAATCTTTTCGAGCGTGGGATAGCAAAGGCAATAAAATAATTGTTGGTGCAAGAATATTTCAAGAGAATGGAAAAACATATTTAGAAAAAACCATACCGCTTGATTTTTTGAAGAAAGCAGAGGGGAGAGTTTTTACTGATACGACAACCACGTATTATCCGACAGTTGACGGAATAGTTGCTCAATACTATACAACTGGAACAAACGCCTATTCGTTGGCACAGTTGAGAAGCGGTGTTGGCAATACTGTTTGGGACACGGATGCTTCAATCTATATTTTTGGAATAACCTCGGACGTAAACTCCGCCTATTATCGCTATATAATGCGAAGTATTTTTATTTTTGATACATCGTCATTAACTTCTGGGGCTTCTATTTCTAGTGCTTCATTTAAGTTTTACGGAAACGCAAAATTAAATGAGGGAAGTATGTGGAGCAGTGCTGCTTTAAATCTTTATAGCGCAGCCCCTGCTAGTGAAACGGCATTAGCAGCTGGCGATTATGACAGTCTTGGAAGTTCAGCATACTGTGATACTGAAATTAGCTATTCCTCTTTTTCCATAACAGGATATAATACATTTTCTCTAAACTCAACTGGCATCTCTGCAATAAGTAAAACTGGAAAAACAAAAATTGGTGCGAGAGAAACGTATTATGATTTGGGGGGAAATAGTCCAACTTGGAGTACCGACAAAGCAGTCCACGTTGATGGATATTTTTCCGAACAAACAGGAACAGATAAAGACCCCTACCTTGAAGTAACTTATACGACAGGGACGGCATACACAAAATCAATAACCGAAGCTTCGACATATTCCGACACGGTAACAAAAAAACAAACAGCCAAGAGAATAACCGAGGCCAGCACATACACTTCGGTCGTAGCGAAGCTGATCGGAAAAAGAAACACTGAAAGCTCAACGTGGACTGACACGGTGGCGAGTATATACGCATTAGCCAAAGCAATAACCGAGAGCTTAACATGGACAGATTTGCTGACGAAAAAACAAACAGGAAAGAGAATAGCGGAAGTGTCAACCAGTACGGATAGCCTAAACATTTTGAAGACAATCGGCAAATATTTTTTAGAAAGCGCAACCTATACAGATACGGTGGCAAAAATAAAAACGCTTTTTAAAACATTAACGGAAACGGCCACGTATACCGATGTCGTGAGCAGAGGCGCAATCATGATCGGAAGACTTTTACAAGAATCAATCGCTTGGTTGGATAGGTTATACGGAAAGAAAAACGGTGTAAATATGAAGTACGTAAAAAAATACGCCGAGAAAGTCGGCACATATATTAAAAAATATTTTGATATCTAAAATATGCAGATTATAGAAATAGGCGCAAACGTATTCCAAAATGGAACATTCCTCGATGACAACATCGAGGGGCTTGGGTTATCTCCGAGCTACAAAGGCCACAATTATTTTAAAGGCAAAGGAGCCGTGATGTATCCACAGCCTGGGCTGATAACAATAGCAATATCTGGAAGCACGCTTGCGCACGAAATGGTGGCCTCTTGTCTAGACCCAGCGTATCTTGGAAACGATGGTTATTTTGTCGATAATGGCGGTAAATTTTGGGTGTTGGATGGTGACACGCTGACTTACAAACAGATAGACGACACCGCTGGGCATACCTATAATTTTGGAAACGTAGATATTAAAGTTTTTAACGGTGATATTTTTTGTACATGTGATGACGATATAGTGAAACTGACAAACGACATGGCGAGTATTGATAAAACTTGGTGGACAGTGACAAAAGGAAAATCTGGATTAAGCGGATCATTCCGTCATCCAATGGAAATAGTTGAAGACACGCTATATATTGCAGACCAAGATGAAATCCATACATACGATGTCGCAGGCGTGGCCACAAGTGCATGGATGACACTGCCTGGGGGTGTAAATATAACAGCGCTGGTAAAACACCCGAACGGAGTATACTTGATGGCATACGTGAGCGCAACCGCAAACTACTCGCACAGCAAAAAAGCTCGGGCTAAATTATTTATAATCGACACGACCGCAGGTGAATTTTTGCAGGAAATAGAAATTGACGATCAGGTCGAGGGGGCAATAAACGTAGGCGGAATAAACTATGTCACATACGGTGATAATTTTGGATATTTTAACGGACAAGGATTGAAGCTTTTAAAAAAAATAGATTTTGTTAGCTCACCAGTATATTCGCAAAGATTGTCGGCGGTAGGAAACACGGTGCTGGTGCCAGAATTTAAAAGCAACGTGCGGAGCCTGATGGCATACGGCGATGTGAACGGAAAAGGAAATATATTTTTTTACCCGTATTACGCACTCGACACGGCAGGCGCATACGAGCTAAAAAATATGCTGGTGACTATGCAAAATTCTATAGTTTTAAATTACCGAGATAGCACAGCGCACCGAATGGTGCGAATGGACTTCACGGCCAGCACTTTGACGGCAGGAACGACAATGCTGACTGCAAAACAAAATCTGGGTGGTAGGGTTTGGGTGAGGCGTGTAGATTTATTTACGGAAACACTGGCAAGCGGAGCGCTCCTGACTTGTTTGATAAGACAACTACCAAGCGGATCGTTCTCAACAGTTGGCACGCTTGATTATTCAGCAGACGGAGCTATCTCTTATAAAAGATTAGATTGCAATATTTTATTATCAGATTTGCAATTAGCAATAAACTTTGGAGGCTCGGCGCTAGTCGGGCTAAAGAAAGCATTAGTATATGTCGAATCAGAATAAAATCCCACAACCAAAAACAACATCGGAAGATAGCACAATATGGTTGCATATGCTAAAGGGGTACGTCAAAACCATAACGAGCGCCCCAACATATACGCCGAAGAATTTTGAGCAGGCAATTAAATTATACATGGACAGCCTGACAACTCCGACCGTGAAACGATTATACATTTACAGTTTTGAGGCAGGCATTTGGTCTTATATATCATTAACATAAAAAAATATGACATTCCTAGAATTCCAAACAAATATATACGATGACCTCGGAGTAACAAGCTCGGATAGTTTTTATTCTTTGGCATACATCAAACGGCGCATAAACGCCAACATGAAAAGAGTAGCAGGATACTTCAACTGGCCACAAACCGAAGATGCAGTAAACCGTGACAGCGAGGCAAACCAAGAATGGTATAATTATCCAGAGAATATGAAGCAGGATACGATCCGCAAATTGATGTTCAATGGTGAGTATTATAAAAAAACAGCATACCCTGATTATTTGCAATATCAGGAAGACATGGGTGCAAACGCAACCGATAAAATATTTACAGACTTTCAAAATAAATATTTTATAAACCCGAAACCAACCGCTGACATAGTGGCTGGCATTTCGCTATGGGGGCAAGTAATCCCGAGCGACCTGACGACAGACACTGGTGTAACGCCATTTTACAATGACCCAGATATTGAGGAAGTTATCTACCAGCTGTCATTGGCAGACTGCTATAAAAAAGCCAGAGGAACGATGTTCGAACGAGGAGCGACAATGGAAAAAGAAGCATTGCAGAAATTGGAAATAATCAAAAAGAAAGTCATGCTTCGCCAAGCTAGTTATAAAAATAAAAATAATAACATGTTCGAGCATACCGAACTGATAAGAAAAGGCGGTCGGTATAAACGAGGCACGTTCGAAACCTGTAATTAATAATAATATGGCAACTCAAACATTTTATCGTCAGGGCGTAGATATTTACAACGCCTCGAATAATCAAAAAATAGGGGCTACGGACTGGGCAAAGAATTGGACAGGGCGAGCCACGGAAGTGAAAGCGCCAACGGTGCCAACTGGTGGCAGTTTTCAGTTGAATCCGAACTATAATCCGAACGACCAGAACGTAAACCGCTACATCCCAGCCGAACAGTCCGCAAATTCTACTCCCATTGCGATAGGACTGCCCCAGAATAAACAAAGTGGGGGTGTTTCGATAGTTGACCCATTCGCAGGCAAGAACCCCACAGTGAGCGTTATAGAGCCAAATTTTGGCAACGGTAAAGTTGACATAATTGGAAATAATCAGCCTAATCAGAACAAAATAGCACCAACACCGACCCCGACACCGCAAAACACGGCTCCCGAGGCACAGCAAAAGCAATTCTACCGCATAGGGCAGACTATTTTTGATGCAAGCACCGATAAGGCTATAACCCCCGATGACTGGGCAAAAAACTGGACTGGCAGGGCTTCTGAGATACAAAAAGGCTATCAGGCCATACCAGACCCGAGTAAAATCAACCAATTTACCAGATATCAGAAAATTGGCAACACCATGTACGGCATACCAGTAAACGGAGGCGCTGGTGCAGGTGATATGAGCGGAGCTGATCAGGGCGTTCCAAGCGCAGGTATTCCATTCGATACACAAGACCAAGGCATTCGGGATATTCTGACATACGCAGGGCAAGCAGATCTGTCGCCTGAGCAAACACTAAGTCTTTTAAATGCTTATAACCAAGTGTCATCTGACGAGAGAAGCAAAATTGAGAATGACCTTGGCATTCCTGACGTAGTTAACAGTCTATACACAAAGCCGAGCAAGACCAGCGAACAAATATACCAAGAAGCATACAACTCCTCGGAATTGCCGAACCTGAAAAATCAGATTGCGGAAATTGACAAGAAAATTGCCGAGAAAAAAGAGCAGATAACGGCAGGCACGGCCGAATTGCAAAACAACCCATGGTTGAGCCAAGCTTCAAGGGGTGGCAGAATAAGAAATTTGAATGAAACAGCACAGAGCGAACTGAATAACCTCCTAGACGAGCGCCAAGGTTATCTTGACACCTATAACGGCGGAGTGGATGAAATCGAAAAAGTGATGACAAGATATGCCAGCCAGCTGGAAGAAGACCAGACCCTAAACGCCAGCAAATTGAATTATTTATTGAATCAAGCCGAAAAACAGGTGACGGCATTGACTCAGTCTAAACAGGCTGAGAATTTGCGGTACGTTCCTGACTATTTAAAAGCCAAGGCAGACAAAAACCTTGATAAATTATCATACGAGGCGACTAAGCAACAGCTTGAACTTCAAAAGCTGGGGCTTGATATTGATAAAGCTAAAAGAGAAACTGGCGACCTACCGACATCCGTAGCAGGCCGAGTAGATAAGATTGCCAACCAGTTTGATGGTGAGCAAACCGTGAAGAATTATGCCCAATTAGTCGAGAGCGTAAACATGATCAGCCAGATACCAGACGATACCAAAAACCCAGCTGATAACCAAGCCTTGATTTATGCATTCGCCAAGGCAATGGATCCAACCAGCGTAGTCCGAGAGGGCGAGTATGCCACGGTGCAAAAATATGCGCAGAGCTGGATTGAGAGCTTCGGATTTAACGCTATGAGGGTAGTAAATAACCAGCAATTCTTATCACAGCAAGCCGTTCAGAACATAAAGGCCACGATTGCCAAAAAGTTTACTGGCACGGAATCATCATACAAAAACCTGACCAACGAATATGGCCGAAGAATTGACCGCATAACTGGAAAGGCTGATGGAACCGATTATATCAGTAATTATTCTGGTGGATTAATGCAGGAAGATAGTCGGCCAACGCTCGATATCGGTCAAGAAGCAGGGTTCTCGGATGAGGAAATCCAAGAAGCAATAAAACAGCAAGGTGAATCAGCGGTCAGACAATGGCTACTGAGTAAAAAAAAAATGAGTAGCGCCTCCACGACAGGAATGAGAACCGATCGTCACAACAACCCGACAGCATTCACGACCGACATAGCAAAACAGGCAGGGTTGAAAGAGGGTGTGGATTATGAAGTAGGCGACCCATTTCCGAATAACCCGAACCTGAAAACTGCAACTATTCTCGGTGACCCGATCGCAACCACGATAAAAGTGATTGACAAAATCGGCTTCCAGACAGCGAGCGGAAAACAAAGATGGTCGTACATCAACATGCCAAAGAGCCAATGGGATGGAATGACCTACCAGCAAAAGAAAAACACCATCGCAAAAATGTATACCAATGAGGGCGGTTCTCAATTAAAACAATATTTTGCATAACAAAAATATGGCCAATAGATTATTACAAGAAATGCAGGCTACGCCTGCGCCAAAAGGTTCTACACAGAACAGATTACTCCAAGAAATGGGCGATTTTCAAGCTAGCCCGACCCAAAACAGCGAATGGGCAAGCAAATACGCAAACCTAAACCCGACATGGTCGGGAGCTGAAAAAGAGGGCGGATTTTATAATAATGCCGAGCAATTTGGGCAAGGTATTGTTAAAGGCGGAATATCAACGCTCAGAGGAGCCAGCACGCTTGGTGAAAATATAATTAAAGGCATAGGCAGAATAGTTACCCCAAAAAGCTGGGAGGAAAAGCTTGGCTTTGCGAAGACCGAAAAATCTTCCGCCGACCAACTGGTAAACGCCGTAGAGCGAAAGCTTGGAATGGCCGAGGGCAACCTGACAAAACCAGATGACAACCCGTGGGAAAAGGCAGGCTTCATGACTGAGCAGATATTGGAATTTTTTGCGCCAAGCGCCAAGATAGCAAAGTTGGAAAAAGGCGCAAACCTTTTGACCCGAACGGCGATTGAGGCAACGGCGATAGGTGGCCAGACCGCAATACAAAAAGGAGCGTTTGATGATGACGCTAAGACAGGTGCCTTGATAGGTGCCGCTTTTCCGCTTGCTGGTGCCGCTTTTTCTGCATTGGCAAAACCGATAAAGAGTGCGATGGGAAAAAGTGTTACCAAGTCGAGCGAGGAGGGATTATTTAAAATTATTAAACCATACAAATCCGACATCGATAACGGCTTTGATGTTAAAAATATATTTAAGCATGACGTGAGCGGAAACCTCGGGCAGATTTTGGCAAAGACGGAAAACAAATTGAATGGCTTGTACGCTCAACTGAAAACAGGATTGAAAAACTCAAACGTCGAAACCGATCTGGCCAAGGTACTGAAAGAAACCGAAAAAAGATTATTCAATAAAAGCCTTGGAGCCAAAA
>C687J13896_1001736_pt1 | contig 10853 bp, 8 predicted proteins | sample RifGroE2_FD_13896 | JGI IMG/M metagenome (IMG submission 13896)
TTCGTATTTAAAAAACCGGCCTTGCCGAAGATTAGGCTGCCGAAATTTAAAAGCGGCCTGGTTCTGCCTGCAGTAATACTGGCCGTACTAATCGGCACAGTCTTTGTACTCTCCAAAAAACCCGTAGCCTACGCAAAAGTTCTTCTTAACTCCCAGCCTCTTACGAGAAGTACCACCGTTAAAGTGAAGCACGGCGGCACCACGGATGCTGCGAAGATGGAGCTCAAGGGACAAACTTTAGACACTAACGTTGAAATTACCGACGAGGTTCCGACCACAGGAGAAAAACTCGTGGGTAAGAAATCAGAAGGCGAGGCGTCCATTTACAATAAAACGGATGCAGAGATAAAACTCGATAAGGGCTCCAAATTAAATTATGACGAAAAGGATCTCGTTTATGTGCTTGATGACGACATAACAGTCCCTGCAAGAGAAGAGCAACCCAACCCGGACGACCCACTAACCCAGATCTATAAACTCGGTGAGGCGACGGTAAAGATAACGGCGGGGGACATAGGTGATAGTTACAACATAGATTCGGGAAAAGACCTCGAGGTGGATGGGTATAAATCCAGTGAAATGGTAGCAAAGACAAAAAGCAAGTTATCCGGGGGCGAAAGCAAAAAAGTAAAAGTGGTAGCCGAAGCGGACAAAACGGCTCTCCAAAAGAAAGTAACAGATGCCGCAAAAGAGAAGGCGACCTCGGACTTAAAGTTTAAGCTCGGGAAAACACAGCGTCTGATTGAGGGCTCTATAACCGTGCAAATAACAAAAGAGGCTTACACTGCAAAGGTAGGCGATGAGGCCGAAAAACTTATCCTTACAGCATACGCCGGAGCTTCGGGACTCACCTACATGGATTCAGAACTTAACTCCCTGTTGGATAAAATAGTTCAAAACCTGGTTCCCCAAGGACACGTTCTTTCGGAGAAACAACGGGAGGTAAGCGCAATACCCTTAGGAAATTCCACCGCCAGCGTACTCAACTCATCCGAGGCCGACATGCAAATAACTTTAAAGACATTTACCGTAACGGCAGTTGATAAAGAAGAGCTTAAAAAATCCCTGGCCGGGAAATCGGTATCGGAAGCCGAAAAAGTTCTGGGGAGTATAGGTAGTCTCAGCACCTACTCCATTGAGATCAAGCCCGTAATACCCCTTTTTAACAAAGTTCCTAAGGATCTTAACAGGATCAACCTGGAAGTGGAAAATGAGTAAGAAAAAGGCCGTAGCACCGGATAAAAGTTACATTGGGATCGACTACGGCGCGAGTAACGTCGGGGTTGCTTTGGGAAAAAACGGTTTCGTGACTCCTCTTAAAATAATCAGCGGTAAAAGCACGAACGCCGCGATAAGCGAATTAATAAGAGCGGCTTTAGAAAACAAAACCGAGGCGTTTGTGATGGGACTTCCCTTGACGGCAGAAGGCAAGGAAACAGCGCAGTCTCTGACAAATAGAAAGTTTGCAAAACTCCTAAAAATAATGTCCAAAAAACCTGTGATATTTGTAAACGAGGAAAACTCAACGCAGGAAGCCCTTCAAAGCTTAACTATCCAAAAAAGCACCGGAAAAAGGAAAGCTTATTCAGACGACCTCGCAGCTGCGATAATACTTAGGCGTTTTTTCCAGGAAGCTCCGAAAGGAGCCTAACGTCTTTCGATCCGCAAAGACAGCACTCAAAATTCTCCCCGGGGGTCAAGCACGACGGACATATAAAAACACCCTCTCTTTCCACTAAATCTTCCTGTTTGCAGGTGTTACATAAGAACATAACCTGATCCTGCGGGATTTTTCCACAATTAGGGCACTGAAATTTTAAACCCGTTCCTTCCTGTTTATTAATTTCCGGCATAACATTAAGCTAACAAAAATCGTAGCAATTGTCACCACAGTGCGCATAGGCTAGAATTCATACATGAGCTTTCTACAAATATTTATGCTTGTATATTTAACAGCGGGGGTGGTGTACGCAGGATATGTTTTATCGCAACGACCTTTTAGTATTTTCATGCTACCTATTAATATTCTCGGCGGCCCGCTCCTGGCGGTACATTATTTCATAAAATATTATTTTAAAAAGGACGCCGGTCCCGCGAAAATAAGACACAAGGATCTTCTGAAGGGAAAGAAGGCGGCGTTTTTCGACCTCGATGGAACAGTATGGGACTCGGACATACTTTGGATAGATGCTATAGGGAAAGTTGCCCGGGAAAACGGTCTCGGAGAAATAGACATAAGAAGCACATATCTGCCGGGGACGGAACTTGTAAAGATATGGAAAGTTCTGCAAGCTTACAACGGATTTAAGCTTCCCGAAAAGAAAAATTTCCGCACACTTGCCGCCGAAACTGAGGCTAAGATGGTAGAACATATAAACAACTTAGAAAATATCGATCTTATCGAGGGTTTCCGCGATATTACCTTTTTTCTGAAAGAAGAGAAGGGTTTAAAACTGGCGCTGGTCACAAACTCAAGCAGGGAAATAGCAGGTGCCCTGACACAGAAAACTGGCGTCGCCTACTTGTTCGACCTGATCCTTACCGGAAGTGAGATTTCAAAAAAGAAGCCTTCCCCGAAAATATTTTTGACGGCAGCAAGAAAACTTCACGTTTCGCCGAAAAACGTACTTGTGTTTGAAGACTCCTTGTCGGGTTCAAAAGCCGCCGAAAAAGCGGGAATGGACCAGGTAATTATATGGAGAACCGATATTCCTCAGGTAGAGTACCCCAAAAAAAAACTGGATAAAATAATAAGCACGCCGTCCCAACAAAGAGTTCTGGAAGGGATAAAGCGTTTTAGGGAGTCAAAGGGTATGCCGGACACGAACGAAGAGCCGCAGGTTAATCAATAAACGTAAAAATAATCTTGTCCAGCTTTACGAAAAACATCGGATTTTTCAGGGATTTTATAAACTTCCATAAGTTACCGGAATCTCCGGACACTATCAACTCACTGTGATCGGATGAATAATGCTCAACCCCATGCAGATGGAGTTTAAACGTACGGACCTTGGTTCGGAGGAACAGCTGAGTCCAGAGTTTCTCGTGTTTACCGAGGATATTCATTTGTAATTTTCTTTTCTTCGTGTCTTTCATATTATTTGGCGTAACCGGTTATTATAACACAAAGAGGCTGTGGTGGAAAATTGTGGGAAGGGGGAGTTGGCCGGCAAGAAACAACAAAGGTTGGATAGAATTCACGATATGCGCAAGACGCCGAACAAAAAACTTCCACCAAGCAACACAAGTTGCTTTATCATTGTGGATAACTTTTGTTATATTTGGCAAATCCCGCCCAAAAAGAAATTTTCGTAGATTATGATACAGAAGTTTGAAGAAAAACCAATAGAGTTTTGGAAGGCTGTCCTCGGAGAAGTAGAACTTAAACTGTCCCCTATGGTGTTTAAATCTTTGGTTTCCCGGACCACTGCAGAGGTCGACACCGACGGAAATTTAAAAGTCCTGTGTGAGGACGATTTTGTAAAAAACAATGTAGAAAAAAGGTACAACGTGGTACTCGAGGAAGCCGCGCAAAAACTTGCTAACCGCAAAGTGCGGTTTATAGCGATCGTAAAAAAAGCGGGGTTGGAAGAAAACGCAGTGGTAGGCACCACGGCAAATTTAGGGCCTCTTTTTCATCAGCCAAAATCCCCCGCGGACACAATAAGAGAGAAACAAAAAAAATCAAATCTATCTCCCAAATTCATTTTCGAAAGCTACATTATGGGAAAGAATAATAATCTCGCGTACGCCATAGCAACGGCCGTGGCTCAAAGACCGGGCGAATTGTACAATCCCGTTTTCGTGTATTCGGGAGTGGGTCTTGGAAAAACACATTTGATCCAGGCAATTGGCAACGAAATAATAAAAAATAAGCCGGGGATGAACGTTGTGTACACAACCGGGGAAGCCTTTACGAACGAGCTTATAGACGCGATTAAAAACGGAAAGGGAGGGCCGGGTAAATACTCAACCAACGATTTTAGAAACAAATTCAGGAAAGCCGACGTGCTCCTGATAGACGACATACAGTTCGTGATAGGAAAAGAGGCAACGCAGGAAGAATTTTTCCACACGTTCAACGCCCTTTACATGGCGCAAAAACAAATAGTTATCACATCGGACCGTCCTCCCAAGGACTTCAATAGCTTTGAGGAAAGGATTACCTCCAGGTTCAGCAGTGGAATAATAGCGGATATCCAGGCACCGGACATGGAAGTCAGAGCCGCTATATTAAGAACAAAAAGGGACATGCTGAATCATAATATTTCAAACGATGTTCTCAATTTTATCGCAGAGCGTGTTACAACAAATATCAGAGAGTTGGAGGGTGCTTACATGCAGGTAATCACCAATGCCATGGCGGAAAAGATAGAACCAACCAGGGAGTCCGCGGCGCGTGCTTTGGGACAGAACCTCCGAAATAATCAAAAAAGAAACGTTAGCGTGAACGAAATATTAAAAGCGGTATGCACTTATTACGCGGTAAAAGCACCGGACATAAAAGGGAAAAGGAGAACAAAAGATCTGGTAATACCGCGCCAGGTAGCGATGTTTCTTATAAAAGAAATGACCGATACACCGTATATGACGATAGGAGATTTTTTAGGGGGAAGGGATCACACTACAATAATGCACGGAGTAAGAACCATAGAAAGTGAAGTTTCAAAAGCCGGAAAGATACAACAAGATATCGCTAACGTGCGGCTTACGTTGGCAGAGTAATGTGCATAAAATAGTAAAGTGCTACAGGTCTTGTGGATAAGTGGCGCGGTTTATACACAGCATAATCCCCAGGGGTGAGGCACTTTTCAACAATCTTTGAGGCCCCCGGCACAGCTTTTGTGTTTTAAAAAAAAGGGTTAAAGTTGTAACTGCTGCTTTTTTTCACCTGTACACAAAGGCCGCAGGGTGTAATTGCCGAAACAAAGCCAAATGGAACAACTTTCCACATACACACAGCACTAATGAAACTAAGACTGAATATGTATATATAAAACTTAATGAAATATAATGGGGATAACACATGCTGTTTTTAACTTTACTTATTACAAGATTTCTCGAAGCATTTATAAGACTCCTTAGTTTGGGTTCGGGAGGAACTTGGCCTGGACATGTTGCCCTGAAGTTATACCCCGGTGTTTTATCTGCTTCCGGTATTTCCCCTTCTATTGGAACTGTATTGATCTCCGGAACTAACGGAAAGACCACTACAACTAAAATGCTTTGTCACGTTTTGCGCGGGAAAGGTTTCGTTGTTACCACTAACGCTTCGGGGGCGAACCTGCTCAATGGTATAGCTTCATCACTTTTGTCAGGAACTCCCTTATTTGATAAACGTCGCGCTGACTATGCAGTCCTTGAGGTAGATGAGTTCACGCTTCCCACTGTTTTGGAGCAATTGAAAGTAAAAGGAATTGTTCTGCTGAATCTTTCCCGCGACCAGCTGGACCGCTACGGAGAGACCGATCTTATTCTTGAAAGATGGGAAAAAGCCGTGAATGAAAGTGAAATTAATTACGTGGTTTTGGATAAATCCTTCGAGTATTTCCGTGAGATGAGTTTTACTTCAGGTGCGGAAGTTTTAAANGCCGAGGACATTCCTGAGGAGANTTTACCGGAAGNTCTAAAGGAAAGATTTCACGCTAAGAACATCAAAGCAGTGTTAACGACGGCGTCCTTTTTAGGAATTCCGTTTGAAGAGACCGTTTCATTGTTGACAGATTTTCAGGCGGCTTACGGTAGGGGTGAGATAATCGACTTCGGAGGCATTAACTTTCATCTATTTCTAGCAAAAAATCCTGCAAGCCTTACTGCCAACCTGAAAGCCTTTGAAAAAAGAAAAAATGATTTCGACGCCGTACTTTTCATTTTGAACGACAACATCCCTGATGGACGGGATGTTTCGTGGATCTATGATGTGGGGCCTCTACTAATTCTTTCGGCATGTGCCGGAAAAGAAATTTATGTTTCGGGTGTTAGGGGGTTTGATATGGCCGTGAGACTTGATTACGCGGGTGTTCCTATTTTGGAAGAAAACGTAACCACGTCGGTGCCGGAAATTATGAAGCGCATAAAAAAAAGTTCCGTGAAAAATATTGCGGTGTTTCCCAATTACTCTGCAATGTTGGGTTTTAGAAAAATGCTTACGGGAAGGAAAATATTATGAACAAACTATTAATTGGGTACCTGTATAAAGATGAGCTCAATTTATATGGAGACAACGGCAATGTCGAGGTACTGTCCGCAAGATGCGCACGCCGGGATATTGAATGCGAAATCGTTTTAATAAATAAAGGAAAACTTTCCGCCTACGATCGATTATCAGAGATCAGTTTGTTATTTATGGGGGGAGGTCCGGACTCGTCTCAAAAATCAATTTACGGGGATTTTTTGGAAGAAAAAGAACCCTTTATCCGGGACTACATAGCCTCAGGAAAAACAGGACTTTTTGTGTGCGGTTCCTATCAATTGATGGGTGATTACTACAGGGCAGCGGATGGAGCTGAGCTAAAAGGGCTGGGCCTTTTTAAAGCGCACACAATTCATTTCGGAAAAAACAGACCGCGTTGTATAGGAAATGTTCGGGCTAAAATTAATAGCAAACTTTCTTCCGATCAGGTTTTTAAAAACGTAGATTTCCTGGGGGGTGCGGTGATCGGGTTTGAGAACCACGGCGGCAGAACCTATCTTGATGCCGGGGCGGCGCCTTTTGCCCACGTTACTTATGGGCATGGCAATAATTCAGAAGACGGCACCGAGGGAATTATCGTAGGAAACTGCATCGGAACCTATTTTCACGGCCCTGTACTTGCAAAAAATCCTCATTTAGCGGATTATCTAATTGCAAAATCTTTGAACCTTCCCGAACTGCCGAAATTGAACGCCGGACTCACGGTCGCTTCTTATACTGCCTCAAAGAAGCTGAGGTAAATGAAGAAGATACAAGTCTCAAAAATATTATTTTTCGCTCTCATCGCAGTTTTACCTGTCAATCTTGGTAAGCATTTCGAATTTTCCGGAGCCTACGTTTATGGAAATCTTGTCGACTATCTTGTTCCCACTTTATATCCTCAGGACGTTCTGGCACTCGCCCTACTGCTTGCGATTATTTTCGAAAAAAAGAAAATTATATTACAAGGTCCCGTCAAAAAGTTAGGTATCTTTTTAGGACTTTTATTTCTTTCTTCTCTGTTCGCTTCAAGAATTCTTCCGTCGCTGTGGTTCTCGTTCAGAATATTTCTTTACTCAATGACAGCGGTATACGTCTATTTTTGGCTTGACCTTAAAAAGGACACCGCCCTGTTGAGGAAAATCCTGACATTTCAGTTTTTATTTATAAGCACCCTGGCTATTCTGCAGTTTTTTATGAGGGGCTCCGTCTTTGATAACTACCTTTTTTTTGGTGAACAGCCTTACTCGGAGAGCACCCCTTTGATCACTAAGGAATTTTTCTTCGGTACCGTAATACTTCCACCGATGGGGCTGTTCCGCCATCCTAATGTATTGGCGGGGTATTTAGCTTTCCTATTGATTATGGTTATTTTCCGATTTCCGAGAAGCAGGTTGAGTTTTGTCGCTTTTTTTCTTGGGTTGCTGGCGTTGCTCCTGACGTTTAGTTTGTTTACATGGGCGGTGGTATTTTTAACCTTGGTTTTATATAAAATTCTTCCCGACAAAAAACATATTATGTATCTGTACCTTTTTGGGGCATCGCTGATAATGCTGATCCCGTTCTTTCCTTTTTCTTCCGACAGCGCTTCTTTTTACAGGAGGGACAGCCTGCTGGGGGCGAGTTATAGAATTGCGGGAGAGTTTCCATTGCTCGGCGTCGGGGCAAACAACTTCACTTCTTATGTAGACGATTACCAGGTCACGGATGATATCAGGTTCACACAGCCCGTGCACAACGTGTTCGCTTTAATATTGGCCGAGTCAGGTATTTTTGCTTTCATTTTATTTTTGCTCATCTTTTTTGAAGCGTACGCAGGGGTATTCCGGGGGGCCTCGACACCCCTGTTTATTTCCATGTCTGTTCTGCTTTTACTCATGAGCTTTGACCATTATTTCTGGACAATGCACCAAACAGCACTCCTGTTTTTTCTTATCCTGGGGCTGTCATGGAAGTATGCCTATGGACAAAGAAATTGATATTTATATATAATTCTTTTAATGCGCAACAAGCTTTTATTAACTGTCCTCATACTCGTGATTCCTTTCCTTCTTACAGCTTGCACGCTTAAAGATTTGCCGGTAGTCGGTCGGTTTTTCGGCGGGGGCGGGATTTTACCGGGAGGACCGGTCACTCTAAATGTCTGGGGTCTGTGGGAAAGTCCTGAAGTAATGCAGGAATTAATAGCCAAGTACAAGGAAACCCACCCCAACGTGGATATAAGATACGATGACAGAAGTATCATGAAAGCTTCTCAGTACAAAGAAACTTTGGTCGGGAGGATCGGTCAGCCCGATGTTGCCGATGTATTTTTAATACACAACACTTGGGTGCCGGAATTAAGAGGCTCTCTAGCGCCCGCGCCATCGAAAACCATAAACGAGACACAGTTTGCTGAAAGATATTATCCGGTGGCAAAAGACAGTGCTGTTTTTGAAGGCAACGTTTATGCACTTCCCATGTACTACGACGGTATAGCTCTTGTTTATAATAAAAAACATTTTGAGGAAGAGGGGCAGTTATCGCCGCCTACTTCCTGGGAAGAGTTTAGAAGGCTCGCCTTTAACTTAACAAAGAGGGATGAAGATGGGAATGTTACGAGAGCCGGTGCCGCCATGGGTACCGCCGACAACATTGATTTCTTTTCCGACATACTGGGAACGTTTTTTGCCCAAGCCGGAGTGGAAGTTCCGGGCGGTATAGACAGCAAACCCGCGAGAGACGCCCTTGCCTTTTATGTTCTTTTCAGCAAATCGGACAAGGGGTGGGACAATAGCTTCCCCGAAGCATCCGCGGCGTTCGGGCAGGAAAGAGTCTCCATGATTTTTGTTCCAAGCTGGAACTTGCTGGATATAATAAAAGCCCGTCCCGACTTGCAGATCGGAGTTGCTCCGGTTCCTCAGGCGACCCTGGATACCCCTGTTTCCTGGGCAAGTTTTTGGATGTACGCGGTTCCGGCGGCCAGCCCTAACAAAGAGGCTGCGTGGGAATTTATAAACTTTTTGGCTCAGGAAGACTCTCAATCGGCACTTTTTAACGCAGCTGCAAGATACAGAACCTACGGTGCCCCCTTCAGCCTGGTTTCCCTGAAAGATCAGGTTTCCTCAGGACCTTACGGGACTTATCTTAAGCCCATACTCGAAACGGCAACCTACGCGAAATCCTCACCGTTCGCGTCCGCGCCGGAAATGACCTTTATGTTAACGCACTTAAAGAGGCGGTGAATTCGGTACTAACTGCCCAAGAAGACATAAAGATCGCAAGCGAAACAGCGCTTAAAGCCGCGAAAGCCAAGATAGTTTCTCCCAGATAATTTCGCTTCGAGGTTTGAATAAGAGAGGTTTTGAGGTATTCTTTCCCCATGAAAATATTGGCCATAGAGACTTCCTGTGACGAGACAGCCTGCGCAATTGTTGAGGACGGCACAAGAGAGCTGGTGTCCGTCGTGGCGACTTCCAAAGAATTCCATGAAAAAACGGGCGGTGTTGTGCCCGAAGTTGCTTCCAGAAAGCAACTCGAGTTCATTTTTCCTGTATTGGAAAGGACAATTGAAGAGTATTGCGAAAAGACCGGTTGTCCCGGTAAGGAGGAGGCTATAGCCTCGATCGACGCCTTGGCAGTAACTGTAGGACCCGGGTTAATAGGTTCTCTGGTCGTAGGTGTTACTACAGCTAAAACTCTCTCAATGGCCTGGGGTAAACCTCTTATCCCTGTCAACCACCTGGTCGGCCACATTTACGCAAATTTTATAGGGGATCCCTCCGGCATAACTTTTCCGGCAGTGTGCTTATTAGTGAGCGGCGGGCATACCGATCTTGTTTTAATGAAAGGTCACGGAGACCTTGTTTATCTCGGCGGTACTATGGACGACGCGGCGGGAGAGTGTTTCGACAAGGTGGCAAGAATGATGGGCATTTCCCGTTATTTAGGGGGCGCCGTTCTTTCGAAAAAGGCCTTGGAGTGCAAAGAAAGCGGGGCCGCAAAACTGTTTCCCCGTCCCATGCTGGATCAGGATAATTACGACTTTTCTTTTTCGGGTTTAAAAACAGCAGTGAAAAGATATCTGGATTCGGGCGAAAGAGATGTTTCCTGTACATCCAGGGAGTTTGAAGAGGCGGTAGTCGACGTGCTTACAATTAAAACTATGAAGGCTGTTAATAATTTCGGTGTTAAAAGCTTACTGGTGGGAGGGGGCGTTTCTGCCAATTCGCGGTTAAGGGAGAGTTTAAAAAAGGAGACAGAGAAGGCAGGCGTGAGTTTGTTTATTCCGGAGCCGAGATTGTGCACGGATAACGCTGTCTATATTGCTTCGGCGGCGTACTTCAATAATGTTACGAAAGCCTTAAATGAGATTAAGGCCGAGCCGTCCTTGAATATAATGGGACTTGTTTAAATTAAGAAATTTTTTGGAGAAGTTCTTCCAGAGTTAACAGCTCGCTTTTTTCTTCCATTCTTTTTTTAAGCTCTATTTTAGTGCCATTTTTTCGTGAAACCACTGCCCTGTAGGGAATACCTATAAGATCGGCGTCGGAAAACTTTGTGCCTGCGGTTGCGTCTTCCCTGTCATCGAAAAGAACTTCCACGCTCTTTTGAAGGAGTGTTTTGTAAACGGTTTCTGCTACTTCCGAGGTTCCTTCATCTTCCAGATTTAGCCCCACTAAGTGTAACTTTGCCGGGGCAA
>C687J13896_1001746_pt1 | contig 10814 bp, 9 predicted proteins | sample RifGroE2_FD_13896 | JGI IMG/M metagenome (IMG submission 13896)
GCGGCCTCATACGCTAGATTTACAGGATGCTCCAGAGGTAGATTCCATATTGGGAAGGTCTCATATTTTGCATAATCAGAGTTTAGTCCAAGTACCGCATCTTTGTAAACCATACCTAAGCAGGTAGAAAGTTTCCCACTGTTTGAGGCTGAACCAGTTACAATTACCAATTTGTTTTGTACAGGTATCAGGCTATCTTTTCCGAATCCTTCTGGACTTAAGATCTTCTCTGTATTATCAGGATATCCCTCAATGTAATATCTAAATGATATGTTTGGATTTCTAGAATAGATATATTTTACAGCAGTCATAAATTCTTGTTTCTTCTCTTCTTCAAACTTAATATTGTTTATACATATGTATGGAGTAACTCCAAATGTTGTTTGTAAGTCGTTTAAAATATTCAAAGAGGAATCGATATAGTTTTCTTTATGATTATTAAGTTGCCTGTTTGAGAGGATGTCGGCATAGTTCATACAGAAGATAATATCGAAAGGAGTATTTAAAGATTTCAAGATATCAATCTTTATCTTTGGATCAAAACCTGGAAGTACTCTTGCAGCATGAGGATCGTTGAAAAGTTTCCCACCAATTTCTAGATACAGATGTCCAGAAGAGATTTTGCTTACTCTTTTTAAAATCTCTTCTGTTTGTAATCGCTTGTAAAGCGCATTATCAAATCCTGTTTTTTTGAACACAGGGACATCATATGTATTCATTGTTTAAAACCGTTATTTTACAGCTACTGCAGGCTCCTTTTTACCCCAAGCTAAGATTCCAAGAAGGACATAACTAGCAACAGGTATCAATGAAAGTAGGCCCAACATTTTATCGTAGCCTCTCTTTTCACAGATCTTCATCAAAGCAATGATACTTAGTACTCCAATAACTACTGCGCCTACGCCAGGGATTAAAAGTAAAAGGAGTAAGACTGGATTTTGGTCTCCAAGTTGAAGTAAGAGGACCATATTAAGTATAGGGATCCATGCAAACCATGGATTCTCGTGATCCATTCTCTTTGCGATTTTCATCAATGCTAATGAACAATATATGTATGAGCCAAGTCCAACGACTATTGAGAATACTAACATTACACCACTAAAAAGCATTACACCTAAACCGGCTAATACACCAGCCTCAGCATCTGTATCGGAGAGATCATATGAGAAATCATAGTAACTATCATCGTATCCGTAGTCATAGCTATCATAATAGGAGGAATCATCTGTAGTAGATGTCACCGTATCTGTTTGTGCCAATACTGGAGTTGCTACCATAGTTAGAGGTAGTAAAAGCGCAAAAGAAAGGATAATTGAAGCAATTAGCTTTCGCATATTAAATAGGACTAAATTTATATTGATATATTGTTGCATAATCACTTCCCTAAGGTCAAATTGTAAATACTATGCATTATGTGCTAATTTATATATATGGAAACTGCTCAGTTTCAGATAATAGAAGGGAAGGTACCAGTATTGATTTCTGCACCACATGCGCGTTCTCATCGAAGACCTACACTTTTGGGCAAATATAAGCTTGGAGAACCATATACGGAGACTATCGTTAAAGAAGTCTCTCAAAGAGTTGGGAGTTTTGGTATATATCTTTCTGATGAATGTAATTATGATCCTAACTATCACAAGGAAAGGAAGAATGAATACAAACAAGCAGTCAAGGAAATTATTACTAAGAACAAGGTAGAGAGATTTATTGATATTCACGGACTTAGAGATAACCAGAGCTACGATATTGCCCTGTACTATCCTACAAAATTCCGAAAATCATTAGAATTAGCATATGAAATAGAAGATGCACTAAATCATGGATTATTAAATGGGATTAGTATAAGAATTTTCAGATTTCTTGATAATGGGCAGGAGACGTTGGGGGAATATGTGGCTGCTAAACTTAGAATTCCATCTGTGCAAATAGAGGTTTCAAGGTATATCCGAGATGATGATAGGTTAAGAGAAGCTTTCATAAGTAACTTCTCTACCTTAGTAGGTAAATATATATAAATATATTATCGGTTCATTAAGGATTTGTTTTGGGCCTTTGACTACTATTCTTTACTTTGTTATCCTAAATTATCACTAATTTTATAGTATCTCTATAATGCCTAACACACCAACAATTAAAGAATCGGTAACTAAGCAACCAATAACTCCTGTCGTTAATGAGGATAAAAAGAAAGCCATAGAAATGGCAGTATCTCAGATTGAAAAACAGTTTGGAAAAGGTTCAATCATGAGACTTGGAAGTCAAGAAAGAGTTCAAATTGAAACTATACCTACAGGAGCATTGTCACTTGATATTGCATTGGGTGGTGGTATCCCACAAGGAAGAATAGTTGAAATATATGGGCCCGAATCTTCTGGTAAAACTACGTTAGCAATTCATATTCTTACCGAAGCACAGAGAAAAGGTGAAGCAGTTGCTTTCATTGATGCAGAACATGCATTTGATCCAATATATGCAAAAAATATTGGTTTAGATATTGATAACTTGTACATATCTCAACCAGATTTTGGAGAACAAGCACTAGAAATATTAGAAACATTGGTTAGATCTGCAGCATTTGGAGTTATAGTTGTTGACTCAGTAGCTGCGCTTACACCAAGAGCAGAGATCGAGGGAGATATGGGAGATAGCCATATGGGATTACAAGCGAGATTGATGTCTCAGGCATTAAGAAAGATTACCGCGATATCTAGTAAGACTGGTACTACAATAATCTTCTTGAACCAGTTGAGAATGAAGATTGGTATTATGTTTGGAAATCCTGAAACTACCACAGGTGGTAATGCTTTGAAATTCTATGCTTCCATCAGAATGGATATTAGACAGAAGGAAAAGATTCTTAAGGATGGACAAGTAATTGGACACTCAAGAACAGTTAAAGTAGTCAAGAATAAGGTGGCTCCTCCATTTAAAGAAGCTTCTTTCAATATGATATATCCAATGGGTATAGATAAAGAAAGTAGTATTATTGATGCTGCAATAGATAAGGGTGTAATAGATAAAGCTGGTGCATGGCTTAAATATGGTACAGAGCAACTAGCGCAAGGGAAAGATGCAGCTGCTGAAGTTTTAAAAAAGGATACAAAATTAAGAGACAAGATTGTTAAGGAAGTCATTGCTAAAGCAAAATTGTAAATATGATTGTAACTTTGTTAGAGTCACAGAAGAAGGACCCATCAAGGGTTAACTCTATGTAGATAGCAATTTCTTTTGTGGAATATCTGTTAATACAATTGTTAAATACAGTCTGTATGTAGGCAAAGAAATTACACAGGAAATATTAGATGACTTATTCTTTTCTGAACTTGAAAGCAGATTCTTTGATAGGGCAATGGGGTTCCTAGATAGATCTCCTAAGACAGAGCGACAGGTTAGAATTTATTTAAAAGACCTTTCCTTTAAGAAAAAAGGTAAGTGGTTTGAGAGCCTAGGTGGAGATATTCTTTCGAAAATCATCGAAAAAGTTGTTAGTAAACTCAACGAATACAAATATATTGATGATGAAAGATTTGCTGAACTTTTTGTATCTAGTAGAATGAAGAATAAACCTAGAGGAAAGGATGTGCTTCGAATGGAATTGCTTTCAAAAGGTGTCTCAAAGGATATTGCACTGAAAGTAATCAACCTCTTAGTGGAGGATGAAGCCTCTTTGTTGGTGGAGACATACAGAAAGAAGTATAAAGAAGAAAAGATAACGAAGAATGATAGAAAGAAGATAGATTTTCTTCGAAGAAAAGGTTTTAACTGGGATTTAATTGAACAATTCATTAACAATGAGTCTGGAAACTAAAAGCAACTGGAATATACCTGAAAAATTAAAGAAAGAGGATCTAGTTAAGTATCTGTTAAGTAAGAGAGATATTAAAAATGTTGAAGATTTTTTAAATCCTTCATTAGAAAATATCCCGAGCTGTGATAAACTCTTCAATGCTAAGAAAGCTGCAAAGAAGATATTGAAGCTTGTTAAGGCTGGTAAGAAAATCGCTATCCATGGGGACTATGATTCCGATGGGATCTGTGCGACGAGTTTACTTTGGAGTTTTCTTTACAGAGATCTTGCAAAACATCTGGATGTCAAAGTTGATGTTGTTCCATATATTCCAAGTAGAATAGATCAAGGCTATGGATTAACGGAATCGTCATTAAATGATGTAATTGCCCTTGGTGCAGATCTCTTAATATCTGTAGATTGTGGTGTAAGGGATAAGGTACTAATTAACAAATATGTAGAAGAGAAGAAATTAGACTTTGTAATAACTGATCACCACCAACCTCCAGAAGATATAGCTACTAATTTGAATTACATATTGGTACACCAGATGTATCCTGGAAAAGAATATCCAGACAGAGAGATATGTGGAACTACAGTAGCATTTCTGCTGGTACAAGCCATCAAGGCAGAAGTCGGAATGGATACTGAGATAAATGAAAATACCAAAGGATTAGACCTTGTAGCACTCTCTACAGTTACTGATATGATGCCTCTCGTCGGTGTAAACCGTATATTTGTCACCCATGGCCTTAAACAATTGCAGAAGGGCACGAGATTAGGATTTAGGATGTTAGCTCTTAGAGCAGGTATCGAGCCAAAAGATACGGATACATATCATTTGGGATATGTCATTGGGCCAAGAATCAACGCTGCTGGAAGAATAGGCTCACCATTAGAAGCGGTAAAACTCTTAGTAAGTACAGATGAAAAGCAATGCCAAGAGATAGCAAATGATTTAAATGATGTTAACTTCTCAAGACAAAAGATGACATCAGATATATTGGAAAATGCCAAGATGAATATTGTCGAAACAGATAACCTCATATTTGTTTTAGGTAATGGCTGGCATGAAGGAATCATAGGGCTTGTTGCAGGTAAGTTGGGAGAAGAGTTCTACAAACCTGTATTGGTCGCAACCAATAACGAAGGGGTTATAAAGGGATCAGCAAGAAGCATCAAAGGGTTCAATATCACAAAAGCATTAGAGAAGTACGAGAAGTATCTTGAAAGATTTGGAGGCCATGAGCTTGCGGCAGGCTTTACAGCTAAATTAGAAACCATTGAAGAGTTTAGAACAGAGATAACGAACTATGCTAATGAAACTATCACCGAAGAAAATCTAACAAGAGATGTAAAAATAGATTTGAATTTAGATGCTGATGATGTCTCATATGCATTAATTAATAGTATGAAAGCGCTAGAACCATATGGATATGGTAATCCTAAGCCTTTGATATATTTAGAGGATTTAATTGTGGTAAAGAAATACATAATGGGAAAAGAAAAATCCCATATGAAGTTAATGGTTAAGGGAACTGGAGTTGAGTTATTAAACATTGTCCTGTTTAACTGTTTTGATGATACCGAGAAAGTTAATGAAAATGATTCAATAGATGTGATAGGGTATCCAAGTGTAAATGTGTGGAATGGAAATGAAACCATACAATTTCAAGCGAAAGAATGGAGAAAACATATCTCCTAAACTCCTAGAAGCCCTGATTTCTCAACAGTCTTCGGTGCCACCTGTTCTATCTTGTTTTGTACATTATCATAATCAATAGCTGGGTAGTAGAAATCAAATTCACCCTTTGTATCATTGCTAAATATTACCTCTCCAGAGATTACATATACAGGTTGTAGGAATTTTTGCTCATTAGCAGATTCAAAATACGTAAGATTAACATACAAGATTGTGAATTTTTTAACTGATCGAGGAGTATAGTCAACCACGGTATCTCCCTTTATATCATTTAAATATACAAGGCTTCCTTCTCCCGCTTGTATCCTCTCAATTGCGATATTAGGATTGATTAACTCATATGTACCACATGCACTTTCTTGTATTGGCCAATATGTATAGTCCATTTGATATATAGATGAGAGATATTTCTCATTCTTGTCAGCAGCTACTCCAACATATACGGATATATTGCCACTATCGGTATCTAAGAAGGTAACAGCGGTATTAAAAGTATATATATCAATTCGTTCATCATTAATAATGGTCGATTCAGTATCAGGTTCCCCAAGATTCTTTTTAAAAGACTCGACCATAGTATTAGCGCCAACAGTATTCGAAGGGATAGTAATCATAGATTTGTTACGATTGAAATCCACTTTTACTAGCTCTGCTTCTGAAAGCGATCCAGCCTGACTAAAAGATCCGTCAGGATTTACGTTTATTAGTGTAGTGGTAGGTGTTCCATTAACATAGTCCGTTGTTGTAAACCCAATATTTCTTAGGAAATTTACAGCTATCGATTTTGCCTCTTGCTCACTTGGAGTAGTACCAGTAGCGGCCATTCTTCTAATATATGAAGTATTTGTCTTCATAGTGAAGTTAAGATTTTTAGAAAGCACGACTAACGTCCTATTAGCATCTGTCCACGAATAGCTCTCTGTTCCATTGCGAGTTATCTTTTCTGCGGTAAACCCAAGCTTGTTGGCTAAAATCTTTGCATCTGCCTGTGAGCTCAAGGATTGTATTGGATTCTCAAATTTGTAAACATTAATAATATTGGGGAGTGCATCAATCTTTCCAGAATCAGTTTGTAGTTCGAAATACATTCCAGAACCAGCAGAGAGTTGTAACGAAGGAATATCGAGTTTGTTGGACAAGAATTCGGTTTTAGTTTCAGTACATGCATAATTAGCAGAGATATACTGAGGTAAAACATTCTTACTTGCAGTGGAAGTAAGAATAATGACAACAATTAAAAATATACTAAGCATCACGAGAGCTATGACTCCAAATCTTTTTGTCCAAAATGCTGCTTCGGTTAATGTCATGGTATAATCTTACAACAGTTTAATATCGATCAACATTATATATTACCTTCAAAATAATGAGAACACCAGAGGAAAATATACAGTTAGCTAACATGCTTTTTCCTGAAGTAAAAGAAACGCCAGAGGATATAGAAAAGAAATATCCGAAGAGAGAATTAAAAAAAGGGGAGATGGTATTGAGATTTGCACCAAGTCCTACGGGGTTTCTACATATTGGTAGTGTGTTTGTAAGCTTGATTGATCGAATTCTTACTAATCAAAAAGGTGGGACATTTATACTACGAATAGAAGATACGGATAAAACAAGAGAAGTTGAAGGTGGGATAAATATGATAGTCAAAGGGTTAGAAGGCTTCGGAATTAGCTTTGACGAAGGCATGACAGGTGATGATAAATCAAAAGGAGAATATGGACCATATCTACAAAGCAAAAGGTTAGATATCTACAAAGTATATGCAAAGGATATGATTGTTAATGGCAACGCATATCCATGCTTCATAACCGAAGAAGAATTAGGAGAAATCAGAAAGAAACAGGAAGAAATGGGTGTTCGAACTGGTTACTATGGTAATTGGGCTAAATGGAGAAATGCTTCGTTAGAAGAAATACAACAAAAGTTAAACAATGGTGAAAAGTTTGCAATTCGATTGTATTCAACTGGGAATATGGAAAACTCATTTAAGATGCAAGATTTGATAAAAGGTAATGTTACCTTGAGAGAAAATGATGTTGATACAATCTTACTTAAATCTGATGGATATCCTACATATCATTTTGCACATCCAATAGATGATACTTTAATGGGGATCACTCTTGTTACAAGGGCGGATGAATGGTTTGCTTCATTACCTTTACATGTTGAACTTTTTAAAAAGCTTGGTTTTGAGTTACCACAGTATTGTCATTTCTCACCATTACAAAAACTCGACAATGAAGGTAAGAGCAGAAGAAAATTAAGTAAACGAAAAGACCCTGAAGCGGACGTTCAGTATTACATTGATCATGGCTATCCAAAGGAGGGAGTGAAAGAGTATCTTCTCAATGTTGCCAACTCCAACTTCTATGATTGGAAAGTTCAAAACCCTGGGAAGATATCTACTGGATTTGTATTAAAACTAGAGAAATTTAATAAGTCAGGAGCGCTATTCGATATCGTTAAATTAGATGATATGTGTAAAGACTATATTGCAACCTTAACTGCACAGCAGGTGTACGACATGGCTTTAGAATGGGCTGAGGTATATAACAAGAATATAGCTGAATTACTAAAGAATAACCGAGAATATTGTATTAACATTTTCAATATTGAAAGAGAAGGGAACAAGATTAGGAAGGATTTGGTTAAGTTTGAAGATATCAGTACACAGTTAGATATCTTCTTTGATGAACTTTTAGAAAAAGAACCAGTAGACGATATCTCAGAGAAGGTTTCAAAAGAGAAACAGGTTGAAATTCTTAAGGAATATATCCAGGTATATGATACTAATGATGATCAAACTCAGTGGTTTGAAAAAGTTAAGGTATTGGCAAGTAAATTAGGATATGAGAAGGTAGGGGATGTGGCTATGGTTATTAGAGTAGCCCTAACACATAGGACAAAAAGCCCAGATCTATACCAGGTTATGAAGGTTATGGGTAAGGAAAAAGTAATGCAGAGATTGGAGAAATACATAGGGTAGGTGATATAATCATGGCTGTTATTGCCGGATCGTCTAATGGTAGGACGATTGCCTCTGGAGCAGTTAATCATAGTTCGAATCTATGTCCGGCAATTTCCTAGATATTCACATCCTCCTTGATAACCTATATAATAATAGTATGAGTAATATCGAAGATCTAAACAACGATATAGAAGATGTCACCCACTCTCAATTGGATCCCAAAAGTCCTGCGGAAATTATTCTTGCTCATGCAGAGCTAATTAAGAATAATTGGGAATTAATTCCTGGGATAAGGGAAGAACCAAAAGGGCCAGAGAACCTTATGACATACCAATTTCATGGTTATATTTATAATGAAAGTGGGGAAGGACTTTTTCCATCTGGTGTGGATATGAGTTTATGGGATATTCAAGAAAAACTGGTATTGATTGCTAACTCTGGTCAAAACATTACGATGCTAGGAAGTATTCGAAAAAGCGGATTAAAAACAGATGATTTCAACTTTAAAATACTGGAAGGAAATAGGCTAGCTCCTCCTTACATAACAATTTCACGCTCTAGATCAAGTCAGGAATCTTTAGAAGATATACTTTATAATTGGGCAAAATTAAGTGATCCAGAAACTGGAAATATTAAAAAAGCTGAGCAGGAATATCTTAGATTAATAAGATATGCAGTTGATGGAAGGGGACAATCTTTATTTATTTGGGAAAAAAGAAAAAACAAAGCACTGAAAAACCCTTTGTTTTATCTAACTTTCCAGGCAATGCATTGGTATTTAATGAACTGTTATATCGATGAACCAAATAAAGAACTAATAGGTTGGTTAGATAAAAACACTGCGATATCTCCTAGAGTAAAACCAGAAGAGTAGTTCTATTAGGCTCTTGGAAGTACAAAATCTTCTGCACTATGATATTCTTTAACGGTTCCTTCAAAGTCTATTCCGAAGCATCTTTTAGTAGCAGTGTCTTCGAAAAGAATTACATCGTTATCGAAAATAACAGTTCTTAATTTTGAATCAGGAGTAACGTCATTAGAATTATTTTCTATCAAATAATCTCTTGCTATATTGTTTGCTGTATCAACAGATATTCCTTGGTCTTCGCTGTAAGCATTCGCTCCCAATGGGAGTTTAATGCCTAAACAACAAATATTTTCTCCAAAAACCTCAAAAAACCCATAGGTATATTGAGAGGATTCGAAAAGAATATACTTATTTCCTAAGACCACGCTTTCGCTAATTTCTGAAATTTGATTGCCCGAGTTAGCAGCTATTCGTTGTTCTCTCTCTCTCGCTTTTTCTTCCCATTCCGAAATAACTCTTCCTCTGAGGGTTGCAATAAAAGCTGGTTCAAATTTTGGATCTCTTGCATCGGACATAATGATTTTTTGTTACAACTTATTTAGTAGTACTTTGATTTCCTCGATTCCGTTTAGCCAAAATTCTTTTTTAGTAATATCTATTCCAATTCCTTTAAACAATTCTTTTGGTGATTGTGTAGAACCAGATTCTAAAAACCTCTTAACTAATACTATATTCTTTTTATCATCCTTTACCATCTTCTGTAAAGCTTTGGATATTAATAACCCACTAGCATATGAATATACATAGAAGAATCTTCTAAAATGACTTACATATATCCATCCGTTTCTCATACTCTCATCTTCAATGACAGCATCCCCCATATATGATTTCATATGCTTACAGAACAAATCAGATATATATTCTTTAGTTAAAAAGCCTTTCTCTCTAAAATCATGATGTAATTCTTTTTCAAAATTGTAAAAAGCTACCTGTCTAAAGATAGAAGCTGTATCATCGTGGATCTTTTTGTCTAATATAGCTTGTATTACTTTTTCATCTTTTGTATCTTTCAATACCTCGGTTAGTACGAAATCTTCAAAAAAAGTACTAGCCACTTCGGCAAGGGAAGTAGGATGTCCACAATTCAAGGCATTTTGTTTTTCATTGGAAAGTTCTGCGTGTATACCATGGCCACTTTCGTGAGCCAAAGTTAAGACAGATTCTAATTGATCTTTATGATTTAGAAGTATGTAAGTTGGAAGGCTTTTATTAATAGATATACAGAATGCTCCACCGGTTTTTCCTTTTGAAGGATATACATCATAGTGTCCATTTTTTGCAAAAGCTTCTACAAACTCTACAAATTGAGGATCAAGGTTCCCGAAAGTTTTTTTAACGAGAGCAATAGCCTCAGAATATTCATATTTCATAGAAGCACCAACGAGTGGGACATTTCTTTCATGGTAAGCTAGTTTTTTTAATCCTAGTAGCTTTGCTTTTCTTTTAAAATATGCCCTAGATATATCAAAATTCTCAGTAACTG
>C687J13896_1001760_pt1 | contig 10750 bp, 10 predicted proteins | sample RifGroE2_FD_13896 | JGI IMG/M metagenome (IMG submission 13896)
AATTTATCGAGACTGGATTGGTAGTTATGACAGAAAATTGTTTTAGTTTTTCCCAGCGCGCTTTTGTGCTTCGCACAAATAAAAAATTAAATTTAAACTTTTTAGTACAAATTCTTTTTTGTTCATTTATTTTATTAATTTCAAGAACAATTTTGACCAGATTTAAGATTTAATTTATGAAAGATATTGGTTCAATATGGAGAAAGTGGGATTTGCATTTTCATACTCCTTCATCATTTGATTATATAGATAAAAGTATCTCAAATCAAGAAATAATTGACAATTTAGCCTTAAATAACATTTCGGTTGTTGCAATTACAGACCACCATTTAATTGATGTTAATAGAATTATTGAACTTCAAAAAATTGGAAAAACAAAGAATATAACTGTTCTGCCAGGTATTGAATTCCGTTCAGAACTAGGTGGTAGCGAGATAGTGCATTTTATCGGTATTTTTCCAGAAAATAGTAATATTGAAGAAATTTGGATTGACTTGCAATCAGCATGCAATTTGAAACCATCACAAGTATCTGAGATTGGCGACGAAAAGCTTTATGTAGATTTAAAAGAAACTTCAAAATTGATTCATGAATTAGGGGGACTTGTTACTGTACATGCAGGAAAGAAGACTAATACTATCGAAAATATTAAAAATAATCATGACTATAAACTGAAAATTAAAACAGATTTATTAAATGATTCAGTAGATATTTTAGAAATTGGAAATCCCGCAATTGATATAGAAGGATATAAAAATATAGTTTTTCCTCAAATTAAAATTAAGCTTCCATTAATATTGTGTTCTGATAATCATAATGTAAAAGATTATAAAACGAAATCTAATCTTTGGATTAAAGGTGACCCTACATATGAAGGATTATTACAGACAATTTATGAACCAGATGAAAGAGTTAAAATACAAGAGAGTAATCCTCAATGTGATTTTAGCAAACCTTTCTTCAAGAAAATTATAATTGAAACCGATGTAAATATATTTCAAAATGAAACAATTAAATTTGAAAAACAAGAAATAATATTTAATCCTAATCTTGTAACTATAATTGGTGGTCGTGGTGAAGGGAAAAGTGTATTGATCGACTATTTTGCACATGGATTTGGTTTAAATCCTTCAAATACTTTTAGTTTTTCAGAAAGTTTTAAGGTTAAATATTCCAAAGGTATTTGTACAGATGATTACATAGATTATAGTTTTGATAATTTAAATAATTTAAACTTTCTATACATTTCCCAGAATGAAGTGAAGGATATTGCTTTATCCCATAAAAAATTAGGAGATGAAATTAGAAATCTTTTAAAATTAAATTCAATTGGGTTTTCTTCACAAATTCAAGAAGAAATTAGTAAAATTCTAAAAGATTATTATGCATTAAAAAATTGGTTTAATGATACAAATCCTGATGGTACAAAAATTAATGATAAAGAAACATTAAACAAAATCAAGAAAAGAAATGAAGATTTATTAAATAGTATTACTAATAAAGAGAATAGACAGAAATTAGAATTATACACTGAAAATATTAAGGAAATAAGGGTTTCTGAAATCCAAAAAACAAGAATTGAAAAACTAATTTCAAAACTAAAAGAATTTGAAACAGAAATAAATAAGGAATTAAATGAAATAGATAAGGAAATTACTTCTATTTCATTCAAAAATCAATTAGATGAATTAAATATTATTTATGAAAACTTAAGTGTTAAGATAAAGGAAAACGAAAATGAAAATTCATTAATAAAAGAGCAGTTTTCTGAAATATATAAAGGGGATTTAAGTTCATTATTGGAGAGTGCTGATAATTATAAAAGTCAGATTGAGACGATAAAAGAAATGTTAAAAGAAATTGAAAAGCAGGAAGAAAAATTTGCTTTAATTTCAAAAGATAAAAATGCAATTCCAACCAAGATTAATTCTGAATTACTAAAACAGGTTGATATTATCAACAAAGCTTGGTCGAACATAATTGAAGGTCATTCAAGTTGGCTACCAGAACAGAAAGACCTAATGAAACAAATTTTAGCAGATAGAGAAATTGAAATTAATGGTAAATTATATTTTGATAGTGAAAAATTTTATGATGGTTTAAAAAATTGTATTAATGGAAAATATTGGAGAAATAAAAACAAAGAAGGTGAATTAGAACAGTATTTCAACATTTCTGATGCATCAACATTTTTTATTTACCTCGAAAATGAATTGGAAGGAGAGCTTATAGCAAATAGTGATTCATATTATATTAATGAAACAGAAGAATTCTTTTACAAACTTGAAAAACGACAGGAATATTTATATGTACAACCAGAAATTACTTATAAATCAAAAACCTTAGACAAAATATCTGTAGGTCAAAGGGGAACTGTTTATTTGTGTTTAAAATTAGCAACAAGTGCTTTTTCTACACCAATTATTTATGATCAACCTGAAGATGATTTGGATAATCAATTTATAATTAATGAATTAGTAGGCATTTTTAAGTCTATTAAAAAATATAGACAAGTAATTATTGTTACACATAATGCAAATCTTGTAATTAATTCAGATGCTGAACAAGTCATAATTGCAAAAAATTCAGATGAAGTTTTATCATATTCAAGCGGTGCCATTGAGAATGAAGTTATAATTGATAGCGTTTGTAAAATACTAGAAGGTGGAAAATCTGCTTTTGAACAAAGAAAAAACAGATATAAAGTATAGAAATTTTAAATTAAAGGAATTTAATAATTTTTAAAATGATATCTTGTTATTAATACAAATTAAAAACTATGAAACTATTCTTAGATATAATAATTTATTTTTTTTCGATATTAGGGGGAATAATATCAATCTGGACAATTTATAAATGGTTAAAACCTCTTCAAAAAATATCATGGAAAAAAGTACAAAAAGGAGTATTACAGTTAAAGGATAAACTTATTCGAGATAATTATTATCCAACATTGATAGTTGGTATTGGTCGTGGCGGATCAATTATCGGTGCTCTATTATCTGGCACATTAGGTAATGTTCCAATATTAGTGATAGATAGAGTTTATGAATGGAATGCACATCAAAGAAAGGAAGGATTACTGGATGAATTAAAAATTACAAAGAATATCGAAAAAGTACTTCTAGTTGCAGGAGAGTTACATTCTGGAAATACAGCCAAAAAATATACAGAATACTTTAACGAAATTGGGGCAAATGAAGTTAGAATGTTATCATTTATGAAAGAACCTTATCCAACATTTAAACCTGATTATTATTTTATTGAAACAAGCAAAACTGATATTAGATTTCCTTGGATGCTAACGAAGGATTATAAAAGAGATTCAAAAATGGATTATAGAACAAAAAGCATATGATAAAAACTATCATTTTTGATTTTGATGGAGTAATTGCAAATACTGATGAAGGTAGATATAAACTTTTAAAAGATATTTTACCAACTTACGGACTTGACTTTGCTATTAGTGATTATAATAAAATGATTGGTCTGAGTACAAAATCTTTCCTAAAACGAAATTATAGTGAATTAACAGAAAAAGAAATAAATTTGATTGTATCAGAAAGACATAAGCTTTATTTTGAAAATTTGGATAGGTATTGTATTCCATTTAACGGAATGACTGATATAGTTGAAAAATTTTCTCACTATTTTCAATTAATTGTTGCAACTACTAATGCTACTGAAAATGTAATAAAACAGATGGATTTTCTAAATATTTCACAATACTTTAATTATGTTTTTGGAAGAGAAGTTATGGAAAATACTTTTTTATTAAAAGACTACCAAAATTTAGCTTCGAGACCCGAGTTTAATGTCAAAGAAAGTATAGTTATTGAAGATTCAGAGACTGGCATTTTATCAGCCAAAAAATCTGGATATGCTTGCATTGAATTCAATTCTAAGGAAAAAACTAAAAATGAAAATTCGGATTATTGTGTCAATAACTATTATGATTTATATAATCTAGTTTTAAAACTCAAACTTGAATAAAAAAATCAATATAGCTCAAGCACATTTGCAACAAATTGCAAAAGAGCTTTCTTTTTGCCCTTAAGGGCAATTTGCTATTTCTAAAAACTAAAACAATTTTGTTCTTCGTTGATAAAACCTACTAAATTGATAAGGTTGAATTTGGCAGCCAATTTATAACACGGCATCTTAAAACATGCGGGGTTTTGGTGGTTTTTTGACAAATTTAGTTATCTTTAACTTTAGTAACGGCGGATAAGGAAACAGGGCGAAAAACCCGCACGTTTCAAATGCCGAGACCGTTATAAATAAGCCGCAAAAAAATTCGGAATAAAGCAATTCAACTCTTTTAGACAGGTATTTTAATTAAGATACTTTTTAAGCTTTCTGACAGCTTTTGTATTTTAGAAAGGTAATTTACTTTCTGACAATGGAAGTGTAATTTATTCGTGCTGTTTGATGCTGAATTTATCATGATTGGTTCGGTAGGTTTGATAGAAAATTGTTTTAGTTTTTCCAACGCGCTTTTGTGCTTCGCACAATTTGATAGTTCAATTAAACTCATTAGCGGCTTCGCCGCAAATGAGTTTAATATATTATTGAAAATTGTAAATATTTTAGTAATAATCTGTTAAAATAATATTCATTTTATTGTAAAGTAAAAACATATTATTAAATTTACTAAACTTTTCTTCTAGAACGTAAATGTATTGAATTGTAGGTAGTATTAAGTAAAAATATTATCAGAAATGTTTACAAAATATTTAATTATTACTTAATAAAATCACCTAAATTAAGTTTTAAGAATTTTAAATTAATACTAACAATATTATTATGAACAACATTAATAGATTTTTATTTTATTTAGTATTAGTTTTATTATTAGCAATTAGCTGTAATGAAGAAGAAATAAAACCAATAGAAACAGATCCAAAAAAAGCTATACTTGGAAAATGGGAAGCTTTTGGTACAGGTAATTGGCCTCAGATTACTTATGTCGATAAATCACTAGGATATATAAGGTTTTATGAAGATAGTATCTTAAAAGAGTACGATTATGAAAAACAGGAATATGTAAATCAAATTAAGTATTATATAGACGATTCATTAATATACTTTAATTATTCATATGAAAATGGTGAATTAAGCATTCCAAGAAAATATGAATTTCTAAGCAAAAATCAAATATTGCGTTTAGATTATATAGATATGTTTGGAAGCTACAACACAAGTGTTTATAAACGAATAAACTAATTAAAAATGAGGAAATTAAGCAGGATTTTATTTCTTTTTTGGATTATTACGCTTACATCTTTTAGTTGCAAAGAAGAAGATGCCCCACCTTGTGCTTGTGGAATTGAAAACCCTCAAGAAAACTTAGAGTGGTTAAACCATATTTTACAATTGAGTTTTTGTGCCGAAATTCATTCAATACAATTTCAGGGACAGGAGTATATTGGCATTTATGATTGTGATGATCCAGACACTTATGATTATGGATGTGTTTTTTATGATTGCAGTGGAAATCTATTTTGTCAATACATAGGATTTACAGGGCAATGGGATTGTTCAGATGAATTTAAGGAAGCAATTAAAAAGAAAGTACTTATTTACAAGCAAAAAACAAATACTTATTGGGACGAATAAATAATAATTCTAGGTAATATCTCATTAAAACTAAAACAATTTTTTACTTCGTTGAAATTTCTTACTAAACTGAAAAGCTAGGTATTGGCGGCCAATTTATAACAGCGGCTCTTATAGCATGCGGGGTGAAGGAATTCTCAAACATTTGTACTACTTTTATACATTATTAACGGCGGATTGGAAAGCAACACGGAAAACCCGCACGCTACAAAGCCGCAACCGTTACAAATAATGCGCCAAAAAAATCAGGAACCTTTATTATCGTTCTGATAATTTATTAATTATGGAAAGCGAGTTTTGGTTTGACAAATTAAGTTTATTCAATTCGTGGTGGTATGATAAGGTATTTTTTGAGATTGGTTCGGTAAGTAAGATAAAAAACAAATTTGTTTCCCCGCCCACTTTGCAGCTTTCAGCTGCATTTGGTAATTTAAATAAGAAATAAAAACACTTTTGCTCCGCTGCGCTGCGCAAAAAAAAATTTTATTTTATTTTTTATTTATATTTTTGCGTTCCTTATTAAAACTAATTATTAACCCTTTCATTTAGCATTTATGTTTATAAATATGAAAAAAATTTTATTCGTAAAAATTTTCTTAATCATAACTATTTCTTACAATTTTGGACAACAGAATTATTTATTTTCCGGATTAATACTTGATAGTTCAGATGAAACTCCTCTCCCATTTTGTAATGTTTATGTGGAAAATACAAGTGTTGGAACAATTTCTAACAACGAAGGTAAATTCAGAATAGCAATTCCTTTAAAAACATCTCAGAATTTATGTGTATCATTTATTGGATATAAAACTAAGAAAATTCCTATTGCGAATTTGAAAAATAATGATAATATTATTTACTTAGAAAAAGATCTAATAAACATAAATGAAGTTATTATAATACCTGATAGTACATTACTTGGGTTGTTAAGAAAAGCTTATAGAAGTATCGAAAAGAACTATCCAAATGAACCAACAAAATTGGTTGGATTTTACAGAGAAACTAAGCTAACTGATAAAGATGAAAATCTATATTTCTTAGAAGCCATATTAAATGTTTATAAAAAGTCTTATCAGGTAACAAATGACCAGGGACAAATTGAAGTAATTGAATCTCGCAAAAAAGTATTTCCTATTTCAAAAGATGTTAATAATGTACAATTCTATGCAGGAGCATTTATCCCTATAAGGGCTGATATTGTAAAAACTGAATACGAGTTTATAGATCCTAAGCATTTTAAAAAGTATTCTTATAGTTTATCAAATACTTTTAAACAAGATGACAGAATTATTTATGAAATTTCATTTGATACAAAGAATGATTCTTTAAAAGGAATATATAAAGGAAAGTTCTTTTTAGATAAAGAAAGTCTGGCATACATCAAGTGCGAAGGTACAAGCACAGAAAGAGGAATAAAAGAATATAATTCATCAAATTTTACTTCATACAAAGGAGTTGAAAGAAACTTCTTCGTGCAGTATTTCTTTTTTAATGGTAAGTGGCATTTAAAATATTGTAAATTATTTGGTAAAGGAATTAATACAAAATATGATAGTAAGCTAAAATATGTTGATGAATTTTTGACAACTGAAGTTTTAACAGATACAATTGAGCCTGTACCATATGAGAAAAGATTAGGTTATTATGATATTTTTCTTGATAAAGCACTACCTTATTCTGAAACTGACTGGAAAGATTATAATATAATAAAAGCCAGTGATGATTTACTTTTCTCAATTGACCAATCTAAAAAAGTATTTGAAGAAAATATTGTATTAAAAAAGGAAAATAAGATTATCACATTTATAAAACATTTCAGTTTTACCTATGGTTTAATTGTTTTTGAAAATAAAATCCCTGGTGGAGATTATCAAATTTTGCTTGATAATTCAACGCTAAATCAAAATCTAAAAACGAAAGAATATCTTATAGGCTTAGATGCAACCATAGCTTATAATTTCAATAAGAATCTTTCGATAAAATATTCAATTTGTAGTTCTCTAGATAAAAATATTCATTATGAAAGTAATGGTATTGGTATTGGTTATTTGAAAAACATTAAACCTAAGGGGAAACCATTATTATTAAAATTAGACTTATTTGGTTACTTGGATTATTATGGAATTGTATTTGATAAAGTATTAAAGAATATAGAATATAATAATGAATTTATTAGTAAATCCAAAATGGAAACTTCAATTGATAAAATTAGCTATGGAATTAAACCCCGATTAAGTTTGTCTTATCAAATTACTAAATTCACTAATCTTTACATTTATGCCTCTTACAATTTAAATCTTTCAGAAGAATATATAATTAAGTTCAAAGAAGAATCAGGGTTATTTAAAAAGACTTATAATGAGAATATTATTGACGGTACTGTGAATTATAATGGAACCGGTTTAAATGAAAGTAATATTGACATGAATCCTTTAATATTGGGGATTGGGTTTAATTTCGGTTTTAATTAGTAAAATTACAATCGCTAGTCAAAACAAATTTGTTATAGTATTTCATGGATAGTTATGTAAAGAAACTGACAAGCTTGGTTGCTAAAGCGCACAATTTGTAACAGCGGCTCTTATAGCATGCGGGGTGAAGGAATACTCAAACATTTTTACTATTTTTAAACTTTATTAACGGCGGATAGCTATGAAGGGCGAAAACCCGCACGCTACAAAGCCGCAACCGTTATGCATAATATTTATTTTACGCTATGAAATACAATGTATATTTTGAGACTGTCACTGGAACTTTCAATGTTTTATCAATTTCAAAAGACCAACTTGATGTAATTGTTAATGCTGTCTTGTCCTGAAATAGGTTGACACTTTAATTGACAAATTAAAGTGCAATCGTATGAAGAAAAAAAACTCAACTGACAAAGAAATTTACAGTCATGCTTTCAAGCTTCAAATTATCGAAGAAATTGATAATGGATTAATATCCAGACATGGAGCATCGACAAAGTATGAAATCTCAAGATCAAGCATTGACTACTGGTGGAAAAAATACAGTAAATTAGCATTCCAAAAAGGCATGGCAGAAAAGTTTAGTAAAGATCCAATCAATGAAAACAAACGTTTAAAGAAACGTTTGGCAGAACTTGAAGCAGAATTGGAACTTATGGACATGGCTGTAGAGATCATTGAAGAAGAAACAGGAATCAATTTGCGAAAAAAGTTCTTGCCCGAATCACTACAAAATACAAAAAAGAAAAAGGCAAAAAAATAAAGATTGCTCTCTTATGTAGGCGATTCGGGTTATCAAGACAAGCTTTCTATAAAAGTAAAAGCAAACAAAATCAAACCAATACAGATAATTCTATCGCATTGTCTGTTATTAGAAATGAACGTAGGTTTTTACCTAATTCCAGTACAAAGAAAATATATCAAAACATCAAGCTGGAACTGGAAAACCTGGGAATAAAAATGGGACGAGATAAAACACACCAATTATTAAAAGAAAATCGTCTACTTGTGCCTAAAAAGAAACTATACTACAAAACTACACGTAGCATGTGGCGCTTCAAAAAATATCCTAACCTGATCAAAGAACTTGAAATCAAACAGCCCGAGCAAGTTTGGGTATCAGATGTAACATATGTTAAAGTTGGAAATAAACACTTTTACTTACACTTAATTACGGACGCATATTCAAAGCGAATTGTTGGATACTGCCTTAGCGACAGAGTGGATGCTGAAAGTTCATTAAACGCTCTTAAAATGGCCTTATCAAAGCGTTTATATCCTGACAGGACAATAATACATCATTCAGATCGGGGATCAAATTATAATAATGACTTATATACAGGCTATTTGACAAGTCATAATATGGTGCCTAGCATGACTGAAAACTCTGACCCTTATGAAAATGCAATGGCTGAACGTGTAAACGGAATCTTAAAACAAGAATTTGGAGTTGGTAATGGGTTTACAGATTTTAAAATGGCTAAAAGAGAAATCGCAAATGCTATTTTACTGTATAACACACGACGCCCTCACCTATCCTGCTACATGATGACTCCTATGCAAGCCCATATATGCGGCACATACAAGCTGCGAAGCTGGAAAAAGAAATTTTCAACAACCGGCATGCCGGTTGTTGAAAATAAATCTTTATTTTTAGAAAAAATTGATACAAAAAGTGTCAACCATTTTTAGGATTATACATCTAAAAACCAGTGAAAGCAATAAAATTCGTATTAATTGTTTTAATCTTATCTTCAGGATTTGTAAAGTCATTTGGTCAAAGAATTATTAAGGGAAGAGTAATTCTTGAAGAGATGTATGAAGTTCCTGAAGCATTCATTTTCAGTAAAGACAGAGTAGTACTTGGAAAAACCGACGATGAAGGATATTTTGAATTAAATATTCCAAGCGAGACTAACAAACTTCTTTTTGGTTGGATTGGTTGTGAAGAAGCTTCAATTATATTAACTGACAGTTGCCATTATATAGAATTAATTTTACTTCCAGCTTGGCTTGATGGTCCAAGATCGAACCGAAAACAAGATATACTTAGAAAAGAATGGCATGATAAATTACCTGAACTTCATTCCATGGCATTCCAAAAAGGACTCTTCATAAATGAGAACATTTGCTATACAAGAGAATTTGTACCAATCAAACCTGAATTAGATGAAATTGAAAGACAGATGAATCTAACTAATAAACAAGTTAGAAAAGCATATAAAAAATTAGAAGTTGGTGACACAATTAGAATTCCTTATAGTGGTACATGGAGATCAGATGGAACAGATAGAACTAAGTTGATAGTTTTTTCGTGTCATGTTGACAATGACAATTATGATTGTATAATTGAAGGTATTGTGACTAAAAAATATAGATTTAAGAAAGGATACCAAATGCTTTACAAAGTGACTAATTGCGATAAATGCAAATATGACTCTCCTATTTTTAATGGAAAAGAAGTAAAGGTTGGAGAAGAATTTCATCACTATATGAAATATTTTAAAGTAATAACCGATTAAATACAGTTGCTAACATCGGGTCATAAAACATGCGGGGGTTTGGCGGTTTGCAAGCTTTTTACTACTTTTAACTTTATTAACGGGGGATAATGAAACAGGGCGAAAATCCCGCACGATTTTATACCCGAAGACCGTTAT
>C687J13896_1001767_pt1 | contig 10709 bp, 18 predicted proteins | sample RifGroE2_FD_13896 | JGI IMG/M metagenome (IMG submission 13896)
TTTCAGCTCGTAACCCAGGCTGTTCCACAGGGCGAGAACCTTGCGCTGCATGGCGGCATAGGGTCCGGCCGGCACCTTGCGGTAATTGTCGTTGACCTCCCGGCGGCCGGTGCGGCCGGATTTGACCAGGGCGGGCCGTTTCTGCTGCCAGCCGCGGCCCTGGAAAAGGGCGATGAGCTGTTGCACCTGCTTGTCGGTCAGGTCCTTGGACGATTCCGCCCCGAAATTCTGGCGCAGGATATCGCGGTACACCTGGTCATCAAGCATCAGATCTTTCCTGGCGATGTGGATTTTTATGCGGTCCGGTGTTTGCTTCGTCATGTTCTCTCCTTTTTTTTCTGAGCACAGACACATCCCGCTCCGGCTGTAGGAGCGGGCCATGCCCGCGATCGGAACAGGGGCAGGCCTGGGCCTGCCCCCAATAAGCAGGAATTCCTGCTTATTCTGACCGGGAATTCCAGGTCAGAAAAGTGGCCGCAGGTTAGAAGCCCGGCAGCATGGGCGGCCGTTTCTCCCCCATGAATTTTCGGCTATAGCGCAGGACGGCGTTCCTGGCCGTGCCGGTCAAGGCCTGCACCGCCCGCGGCGGCTGGAGAATGCCGACCTCTATCATGCGGCTGACGGCATTGCGGACACTGGCCGTGCTGCGGCCCATGGCCTCGGCGATCACCCGAAAGGGCTGGCCAAGCATGACCCGTTCGCGGATCTCCGGCCAGTAAGGGCGCTTGCCGAACCAGTAGCGCTCGATGCGCTCGATGCGCTTGGCGTGTAACTCCTTCAGGTAGTCGATGACCTTCGGTCCGTACTCTCTCGCCTGGGGTGTGTTGGCTAGCATGAAGATCTTGACGATACCCTTCCTCGTCATAGAAAAAAGAGGGCTGTCCACGGTCGGAATAAGTTACGTTTGAACGTAACTTATTCCCCTTCTGATTTGTCCTCGCTGCGAGTACAAACCTATGAGGTTCGAGCTTGTCTTTATGGCGTCTAAAAAGTTCTGCCATTCTGACTTTTGGATTAGGGTATCCGACGCATCGCCCAATAAACTCGGTGGTCATGCAGAAGCCATTTCCCGCTTCCCACATTTCGATGTCTTTGTTGCCGTTTTGTACTCTTACCGGTGCTGTCGTAATCTCTTTCATGTCTTGCCTCCTTGAAGAAAATAAGCCCTTATAAGGGCTTATTCTAAAAGCCGCGCCGCGGCGGCGTTGATGGTGTTTTCCACAGCGTCTAGGATCAGGACCAGGCCAAAGGTAGCGGTGGCGGAAAGACCGGCCGCGCCGTGATCATTGGTGAATGATTCGGCTGTTTCGGCCAGAAATCGGCAGATGGCGGCGGCATTATTGAGCAAATCGGCCGGTGAGTTGGCGGAGTCGCCAAAGGTGCAAGAGATGGGTGCGGTCATCAGTTCACCTCCCGCTTTGCGCCGCGCAGGTTGACCAGATAGCTGACCGTGGCGGAAGAACGTCCAACCGCCTTGGCCACCTGTGTCTGGCTCATGCCGGACTCGACCATGGCCAGAATCTCCGCCTTGTCCTCCTCGGTGAGAGGCCGAGACTTGCGGCGGCGGCCATGTTCCAGCATGGCCACCTTGGCCTTGAGCAAGGCAATGTATTCGTCCTTGGGAACCAGGATGGCGTCGGCATCGAAGCGCTGGTTGATGGCCGCTCCCTTGGTCCAGTAGTTCCACAGCACCTCGTCGCACTCATTCTGGTACACGAGCACCTTGTCGCGCAGATCTGGGCGGACCTTGTCGGCGTCGATGGAGTACAAAAAGGCGGTCAATTTGCGGAGGGGTAGACAGAGCATTTCACGCTGTTTTCCATCCCCGGCAACCGTGGTGATCATCACCATGGTTGCCCACTTCTTTTGGGTGGTCAATTTGACGTGTTGAGACTTCCAGTCGAGGCCGATATTTTCAACAATCGGCTTGACCGGGATGTGGGGTTGGCCATCGTGCTGAACTAGGTAGATGGTGTCGGTGTGAAAGGGGATGGGTTGCAGATCGTTCATGGCTGTGCTCCTGTGTGAGAAATTGAGAAATTTCCCGCCCGGGCGCTGCTAAACGCAAAATGGGCGGAACTATGCGGGTTAGCAGACCGGTCACAGGAACCGGCAGGCACGAGGCCTCCCGCATAGCCCGCCCAAGAAGGAGCAAGCCATGCCACGGACGCGTGTACCCGAATTTTGGGCACAAAAAAACCGCCGAACAGATGATTGGTGGCGGTGCGCGTCCGCCTGTGAAACGGGCTGCTAAACCCGGCAACCGGTATCCCGGCTGCATGGTCAGTATTTCCCGATGCGCGTTGAATTGTCAACATTATTTCACATCCCATACTTTTTCTTGACACTCTCCGGCAACCTGGCGACCAGGTCAGGATTGAGCCCCTCAAATGTTACCGCCTCCGGATCCCCGCCGCCTGGCCGGGTGACCAGGTTGCCGCTGCGCTCCGCCGTCACCGTCCGTTTCTCTACGGCCGCATCCTCGCGCTCGGCGATGGTATAGGCCACATCGCGCAGGTAATTGTGATTTTTCAGCGGCCTGGTAATCCGCTCCCGCCGGTCAAGCATTTCCTCCATGGCCTGCGCCCAGAAGCGGGCAGGGCATGGCCTGGCAGGTTTCTGCTCGATCTGCACGTGACCCTTGCCGACCAGGGCCGCCAGCTCCTGGGCCAGGCGCAACGCCTTGGACCAGCCCAGGGCGCTCTTTTCCGGCCGGAACAGGGAGAGATACGGCAGCACGATGACCGGCAGCGGCGGATCCATTTTACAGATAAACCCCAGGGTTTTCCGGGCCGCCTCATCATTGGTCATGGTTTCGGCAGATGCGGTGGCGCCGCATCCTGGACAGATCAGTTTCATCAGGCAGCCTCCGGGTTCAGTAGGGGCACGGCATGCCGTGCCCCTACCGCCAGCCGGTATTCATAACGTCCCTGGCCGACGCAGCGGGTCTCGATGCAGATGCCGTTGTCGCGCAGCTCGGCGATGATGGTGTTCACCGCGCAGACATCGCAGATCCTGACGATCTCCCGCGTGCCGTGCCAGTGGCCGTCCTGCAGATAGCGATAGACCCGTGAGAGTCTGGCGCTGCCGGCGATGGTCGCCGCCCTGATTTTCCCGTTTACACTTGTCATAGATTCCTCCATTTGCATTTGCCGCACCAGCTGCCGCGCGCCGATCGGCACCAGGCAGCGGTCGGTCCGGCCGGTTTGCCGTGGGTCGGATAGGCCAGGCAGCCGGTCAGCACCGCCTCTTTTGCCGCGGCCGACTCGGCGGCCTTCCTGTTCTCCATCTCCAGATATGTCTCTGCCATAATCCGCATTCCGCAATCCGAAATCATCAATCAAAATGGCTGCTCATCAGACCCAGGCCGCCACGCCCGGATGACCGGACCATTTTGCCCGCGTGGGGAAAATGGTCTGGTTTCGCATGGCCGCTTACTCCCGCACCATACATAGTACGGGCACGGCATGCCGTGCCCCTCCTGTTTTATAGCCGCACCGCACCATCAATCCGTTGCCGCTGTCGATGGTGCCGCGGAAGAACCCGCAGGACAGCCACCGGCCGTCACCGCCGCCGTCCCAGCGACACAGGCCGCTGCCCCTGGGGCATTCTGCCAGGATCTCCGTTTTGCGTTTGATGGCGCGCCTGGTGGTCATGTCAGTCAACCGGGATAAAATCGTTTGGGTAAACGATGGTAAACTGCGGCACCCCGCAGCCGATGCAGGTAAACCAGATCTCTATGCCGTCCTCGTTTGGCTCTACCTCGATCATTTTGTAATCGTTGTCGACGTGGCATAATGGGCATTCCATTATTGCACCTCCAGATCCGGCAGCAACGTCCCCAGGAAGCAGCCGCCCTTCATGCCTTTTTTGGTTCTCCAGCCACACGCGCATTTGTCCTTGGCCGAGCCATTGCCGCCGCGATCGCATTCAGAGCAATCGACATACAATTTTCCCCGGCTATCCTTCGTGCTATAAATTGCCTGTTTCATCATTCTCTCCTCTTACGCCGCGCTCACATCCAGCGGCATCTGCCGGTATTTACCGGTCTCATCATCTCGCTCATAGATCCGGATGTAGACCTGCGAGCCGATCACCTGCAGACTGTCGGCGATCGCCTGCATGGCCTGGCGCCATCGCTCATCTTCAATGTTGTATTGCCGCAGGGCCAGCAACTGTTTGGTGTTGATGCGGCCCTGGCTGTCCTCGCGGAACACCCGGTCAATGAGGGTTTTCAGTTCCGGCCGGCTGTCCGTGGTCCACTCATCCAGGCATTCATCAATCAACGCCTTGGCCGCCTGCAGCCGCTCATCCGGTTCCTGTCGCTCATCCACGGCCCGCAGTACCCGGTATTTTCCGTCAAACGAGGTAAGCATCAAATTTCCCTTGATGCCGCCCAAAGTGACGCCGTATTTTTCTACTGAGAGCTGCACAAACGCTTCGATGTCTCCCAGGGCGCGCCCCTTGAATTCCGCCACCTGTCCCGCCACCACCTTCGCCTTACCCACCAGTTCATACACAAGCTCATCGCGGGAAAGATTCGCCTCGCTGATCATTTCCACCGGCACCAGCCGGCCCTTGGCGTCCCGTTTATATCCACCTGGTATCTGATCTGCCATCACGCCACCTCCACGCCCACGGCAGGCAGCGCCGGGCAGTTCCCCTGCCTGGCCGCCAGCAGCTGGTCGATCCTCCCCGTCACGATCTCCGCCATATTCCGTATTTTCAGCAATTCATCACTATTAGACAGATCGGAGCAGGCCGTGCGCAGCACCTCGCGCCGCAGCATCACCGACAGACAGTTCATGCCGTTCACCGCCTGGATGGATAAAGCGGTCACCGGATCCAGCTCGCCGCCGCTCCGCTCTTCCCGCCGCCGCAGGCTGCCGGTGATGGTGACGATTTTTTTCAGCCTGGAGTTGATGGCCTCCCGCTTGTCCTGGGACGCAAGGTGCTCATCGTGAATGACAATCATCTGCAGGTCGCGCACCGCATCCTCAATGTGGATGGCGGCATTTTCGATTTCGTTCATGCGTGTTTCCGTCATGGTTTTATCTCCTGTTTTTTTTTAACCAAGTCTGATAAGAGTTGTGCCTGTCATAGCACAGACAATCAATACATCGGCCACGATACCCAAAGCGAGCCACGGGGCCGCATTGATACATCCCTTCAAAAGCAAAATACAAATCAATGTCGTAATCATATTCAGCTCTCTTTAATTGCCGTTTAACGCTGATTATTGCTGCACCGCTTGCAGGCCGAGAACAGCCGCACCCGCACCGGGCTGCTGGCCGAAAACAGCGTGTGGCGCTCCGCGGCGCAGCGCGACAGCACGATCTCGCCCAGCACCGGGCAGCGTACCGTGCGCGAGCCGTACACCTCTTCCACCCGGGCGAGCATGGTGGTCATATCGCCGCCATATTTGCCGGACAGCACCTGGCTCACCGCCGCGGCCGAATAGCCGATGCGCCGCGCCACCGCGGACTGAGATCCCGCCTCATCCACCGCCCGCTGCAGCATGGAGAGCAGTTCATTTTCCGTCATGGATTATTCCCTCCGATGGCTCCTGGCATTCCCTGGCCGCCATGATCGACTTACCGCAGCGGGAGCAGACCAATGGGTGATCCGGCCCCGGATTGCGCCGGATCGACCAGTGTTTATAGACGCCGCGCTTCCCGCGGGTATAATCGCTAGCGCTCGATGAGACCAAAAATCCGTGCCGTTCCAGCGCCAGCACGTATTTCCTGGCATTATCTATTTTCACCTCCGCCGTGCGGGCCAGGTCCGGCAGGCAGAACCGGCGCAGGATGCGCATGGACTGCCACATCCGTTGCCTGTCCGTATCGCGCTGCGGTCGGCGCTGGATTTGCCCGGGCTTGCCGCTCATCGCTTCCGTCTCCCGCGCAATGGCTGGTCATAGAACAGCTCGCGCTCGCCCCAGGCGGCCAGATCCATCACCTGTGCCCCGGAAGCCCGGCCCATGGCCTCGATGCGCGACAAGCCCACCACCATGCGGCCGATATTGCCGCGGGTCTCCCGGTGCAGGTGCTCGACCAGGTCCGGACCAACCTCCACCTCGCACACGGTTTTCGCCACCGTCGAGGCGTCGGTGAGATCGATACCGGAAAACTCGATCCACTGGGTGATGCGCCGGGCAAAGCGGCCGTTGGCCCGCACCGTGGGGGCCAGCTTCTCCATGCCGACCAGGATGACGCAGGCGCCGGGCACCATGTCGTAGATGTCGCGCAGGGTGTCCAGCATGTCCGGGGAGCGCAGCAGGTAATCGGCCTCATCGACAAAGATGGGCCGCGGCTCATTCATCAGCGCCTCGATGGCGGCGTTCATCATCGGATGTTTCAGCCGCTGGCGCGGCAGTCCCAGCTCGTGGCAGATCTCGCCCAACATGGCGGTCACCGTCCAGCAGGCGTTGGCCCGCACGTAGACGCCGTTTACCTGGTTGCAGACAAAGGCCAGGGTGGTCGTTTTGCCCTCACCAGGCTCGCCGCCAAGGAGGCCCATGCCCTCCAGCCCCGGCCCCCGCTGGGTCAGCTCGCGCACCGCCCCCAGGAAGCGGCGCACGTTTTTTGTCATTGCCATTTCGTATCGCATTCGGTTATTATCTCCTTTGTGTGAATTGGATGTGCCGGGCCGCTGATCAACCCATCAGCGGCCCATTTCTTTTGCCGATTCCGGCGTATTTGTCGTAGGAGCGGGCCTTGCCCGCGATCATCACGCTATTTCCCGCTCGCTTCCCGCGCAATCTTCGCCCGCGCCGCGTACGGCTGCCAGCCTTCGGCCATCAGCCCCACGCGCTTGCCGGTATCAAGAAACCGCTCATACTCCGCCATCCACCGGCCCTCATCAAACGACAGCTCCAGCCCCTGCTCCCGCTCGGCCAGCAGCATCTCGTAGGCCTCTGAGTTGGAGCCGGGCATGGCCAGCCTGATGCCGCTTTTGCGCCCAAAGTCGGCCAGGATGATTTCTGATTTCCGGTATTCCTCCGGCGTCAGCCGGATCGGCTCTTTCCGCTTGCCGGCCAGGGCCTCGGCCGCCAGCGCCGCCTCATCCAGCGCCGGGGTGGTGTATTCGTGGGCCAGTTTCGGCAGATCAACCGTATTGGCGATCAGTGATTCACGGTGCGACAGGATCTCCTGATAAATTCCATCCGCTGCCGTCTCCCGGGCCAATCTCTTCAACGCCCGCGTACCGTCGCTCATCACCTGCTTCTGGATGGCCCGCCCCTTGGCCGCCATCTCCGCCCGGTCAATACCCTTGCGGATCGGATCCACCGCGACGCAGAAAAACTCGCCCGTCTCCGGCAGGTAGCAATGCACCTGTCCGAGATCAGCCGCATCGAGCAGCACCCGCACCTTGCGGAACTGGTCGACCACGGCGCCGAACTCCGGGGCCTGGTACCAGATATTGTGCACCTGCACTCCCTTCTTGGTTACGGTGCGCAGCCCATTGCCATCAGGGGCCTCGGCCAGCAGGCAATCCAGCACCCGCTGGTCACTGATGCGGCGGATCGGCTGCCGCCAGGCCCGCACCATCTCGATCGGTTTGCGGCCCCCCAGCCCGTCGTGCGCATCCTGATGATAGATGGCTGCACACCAGCGGTCACAAAGGTCCTGGAACTCGGCCGCCGTCATATTGGCCTCGGCCGGCGCCCCGCCCTCCATCAGCCGCTGGGCGAAACTCTTCCGCGCCTCAATATCCTTGCGATCCGCCACCGAATGGCCGACAAAGCCCGGCATCAATTCCACAATGCCATGGCTAAATGTCCGGAATACCCGCTCGATATGCGGTTTCTGCTGCGGCTGAAATGGGTCGCACAGGTCCCAGCCGATGCCGAGACCGTCAAACACCCGCACCATGTGGGCGCTGGTGTAGTCCGAGCCATTGTCGGTGCGCGCCACCTCAGGCATGCCCCAGTCGAGGATGGCCGCGCGGGTCAACGCCGCCACTGCCGTGGATTTGTTTGTTTTTGACACCAGCAGCTTCAGCCTGCGGGAGTAGATGTCGATGACGCCGATGACGCAGTGCCGGCCGTCGGTCAGCATCACGTCGCCCTTGGTGCCGTCAAACTCCCACATCTGATTGAGCCGCTCGATCTGCTCCGAGGCGGAGCCGAAGGCGAGCTGGCGCCGGCTGCGCCAGGTGTCCGGATTGCTGATAGCCAGGAGCGTCCCGGCCTCGGCCTTTTTGTAGGCCGCCATGTAGCGCCGCACCGCCGATTCGCGCGGCAGCGCCTGGCCGGCAAACCTCGCCGCCAGGGCGTCCATGACCCTGGACAGCATGATGCGCGGATGGGCGACAATAAGTCCCACGATTAGGTCTTTCATCGGCTCCGGCACGGTGGACGTGCCTTTCTGTGGATTGCGGTGCGCCGGCGCCAGCCCGATCATGCCGCTGGCCTGATATGCCTTGGCCCAGCGGTTGATGGTTGACCAGGAAAGGTTGGCGCCGATGATCTGCCGGATCTGCTCGCCGATCGGCAGGGTGCCGTCGTTGTAGCAGCAGCAAAACATCTGGCTACCCGATTTCACCGGCAATTTTGCCGTGGCAAGGAAGGCATCCCGCGCCTGTAGAATCTCGTAGCGCGCATCGGCGAACGCCTTTTTATTCGCCGGCAGGGTTCGGTATAAAGCCAGCCCCTGTTCCCTGGCCAGCCGAGCCTCCTCGGTCTGCCGCGCCGTTTGCTCGGCCAGCATCCTGACCTGTTCCTGGCCGGCTCCAGCCCCCTGCCCGGCAACCTTTTTCGCCGTCCTGGTCGTCAGCGCCGCCCGCACCGCGTCCGGCAGGAGAGCAACGATATATCGTTTTTCATACCCACCCTTGACCGGCTCTCGCAGGTTGGGCCACATTTCCCTGTTGGCTATCTCCCGTACACGGCGTTCCGTGTCCGGCAGGCAGGGGATGGCAAGCGCGGCCAACTCCGCCGCCGAATAGGTGTTTTGCATGTGCATATCAGCCCCGCAGGTGTTTATCGTTGGTCATCAACTCATCAAAGGCATAAACAATGGCCGGATCATCTACCTCAAAGGACACATGCACAAACCAGCTGCCGTCCTTGGCCTGCTCCTCGATCAGCGCCCTGGTCATGTCCAACCGAAAAACGCGGTATCCGGCCGCCAGCAGCTTCTGACGGTCCTTTTTCTCCATCCGCGGCACCATGTCCTGGAATGTCCGGGTGCCATCCTCTGCCACGATCTCCCGCAGGCCGTCCAGGTGGCGCATCACCTCCTCCCAGGAGGTGTTTTTGTATTTCTCATGCCTGGCCTTTTCCACCTGCAGCAGCAGGCTGGCGAACGCCTCCCGGAAACCTGGATCGAGCCGCTCGTTGTTGCGGGCCTGGCGGCGGTTCTCCGCCATTTTCTTTTCCGGCGTGCCGATGATATCGAAGATTGTTTTCTGGATGTGTTTGGCGGTGAGTTTGCCGTCCGGAGCGGTTTCTTTCGCCTGCTGCCAAACGTTTTTCTGCTCTTCCGGTTTGAGCTTGGTGAGGGGGCGGAGCTGGCGCTCGTTGGGCAGGTTGTTGATGGTTTCGTTGTCGAGCCGGATGATTTTACTTGATAATTGTTCCTGCACTTTGTCCCCCATGGGGGACAAAGTGCAGGAATCGTTATCAAGTAACTCAACGCCAGGGGCGATATTCAAAAGCACATCGGCTGCACCGACATATCTGTAAGCTGATGATTTTCCTATCTCGAATATGTCTTTGACATATTCCTCAAATGTCCAGTGCGTGCCGCGGTACAGCCGTGATTCCTTGATCTCCTTCAACGCCATGCCCACCGCAAAAAATGACTTCAAATTCTTGCGGATCACGCCTTCCAGCTCGGCCAGCCGTTTCTCCTCACGCTCCGGCAATTTCTCTAAAAACAAATCCATCTGTCCAGCCATTCGTATTCTCCTCATCCGCCCATTTCTTTCAGGAAAAGCAGCCTCTTCTGTTTCTCGCGCTGCAGGTGTTTTGTTTGCTCATCAAGCTTCTGGATCTCGGCCCGCAGGGCGTCCGGCCCCGGCAGGGCAAACAGCCCGGCCTTTTTCGCCAGCATGGAGAGGGGCAACCTGTCCCCGGTCACCTCGCAGAAGGCCGGCAGATACTCGGCCGGAAAGCGATGCCCGTCCTTGCTCTCCGCCGTCCAGGCGTCGATCATGTATTTGGTGATTTCTATTCCCAACAGGTGGCTCATCTTCCCCGCCACCTCCCAGCGCGACAGCGGGCAACCCTTCAGCGCCTCATTGATGGCGATCCGCAGTTGCTCCCGCATGTTCAGGCTGCCCTCGCTGGACGGCTGACGGTCGCTCTGCCGCAGCTCATCCAGCAGATCAAGCAGCGACATCTGCCCCGGCGCCGCCGTGTCTATCTTTTTTGTTTTTTTAGCCATTGACCGCTTTTTGCTCGCCTGCTACGGTAAGGTATCGCGCCTTCAGCTTTTTCTCGTACTCCGTGCGTTTCTTGCTGATCTCGCAGGTAATGAGCTGTTTGAGGTGGATGGCCGCTGACGGGCCGAAACATTCATCCACCGTCAGCCCGAGATAGGCGGCCACGGCGGCCTGAATGTGGCGCTGCTTGCGCACGCCTTTGACGTTTTTCTGCGTCGGGTGGTAGCCCTCGCCGATCGCGGCGGCAAGCTCGCGCATGCTAAGGCCGCGTGCCTTGAAGAGTCGTTGCAGATCGTTCATTTATTCACCATTATTTTTTT
>C687J13896_1001791_pt1 | contig 10624 bp, 9 predicted proteins | sample RifGroE2_FD_13896 | JGI IMG/M metagenome (IMG submission 13896)
AAATGCTGCAATACTCATTCCCGTCAACATAAGAAGAAGCATAATAATTTGCAATACCTGAAATTACTTCTTCTGGTTTGATTAAAAAGGGAATAGCTTTATTGACACGTGATTCACAACTTGCTACCAAAGTGGCAGCAGTTATACTATATCCCCATACTTTTAAGAAGTCTCTCCGCGTAACACTTGTACCCGATGACAGATCATTTGACATTTCTTCAAAAAATTCCTTTTTAGATTCATCCATTTTCTCGTCATCATTGGATCCAGGTTGGTCATCCTTCTCTTCAATACTTCTCCAGTATTTTTTCATATTTTTAAATGAGATTGCGTTTATTTTAATTTCAGCATCAGTAAAATCTTCATTACAACTATTCCTGTTTTCTAAACTGAAAAATTAATAATGGCATGTCTGGCAATCGTTTGCTCCTATTTTGTCTGCAGTAACCATCCTTATTTTACCGCTTTTCAGGTCATCATGGAGCTCCTGGTGCTCAGAATAAAACTTGTTTTCTTCAAATTGAACCTTGCTTTCTCTATGGCAATTAACACACCATCCCATTGAAAGGGTTGAAACTTGCCGGGTAATATGCATTTCGTCAATATCTCCATGACAAGTTCTGCATTCAATTTTTCCAACACTTACATGTTGAGCATGACTAAAAAAAACATGATCAGGCAGATTGTGGACTTTAATCCATTCTATCGGTATTTTGTTTTCAAATGTTTTTACAATTTTATTGATCTCAAATTGGCCGGTCCTCTCACCAGTTCTGATTTTGTTATGACAAATCATGCAAACATTTGTAGATGGAATACCTGATTCTCGGCTAAATTCAGGGCCATTATGACAAAACAAACATTCAATTTTATTTTCCTTTACATGAATTTCGTGAGAGAATTTTATCGGTTGATCCGGTGCATAATTTTGACTCAACCCAATATTTGCAGCATTAACGTAAATTGTATTGCTTATCAATATCCCGGTCACAATAAAAATAAAGATATTTAACAGTTTAAGTTTGATTATTTTCGTAAACATTAAATCAATTAATGAGAACATCATTACCAGGCACAGGCCGATAAAAACAAGAAGTTTTACCGGTAATTTTTTATACTCTATTAGTCCGGTCCTCTCAATAGATTGTAAATAAGCAGTGATATAAAATGCTTCATAATCAGCTAATCTGTGGCCATTCAGAACTGCCTTCATTTTATTAGAAACCGGATTGATTATTAAGCTGGTTATATCAGCATCATTCCTTTGGGAAAAAGCGGTTGCAATGTCAAAGGCCGATGGGTTCCAGTTCAAAGTATCGATCTTAAATGTATTATGGCATGTAACACATGCAGGAACATTACCCGTGAAAGGAATTATTCCTTCAAATAATTTTCTGCCTTTTTCTATCTCTTCATCTGTAATTCTGGCAGAAAGAGATTTCCTATTATATTGCAATAACACATCCAGCTTTTTCTCAATAGATCCAAGCCTTTCATTATACTGTCTGGCTTCTAAAGCTTCCTCTACGGTTGCCTGAATTACACTCTTTATCTCTTTGATATTACTAACATCCAGAGAATCATTAGTTATTGAAGGTTTTTTTGCTGTATTCTTATTAAAACTTTTTATATATGCAATTAAAGCCCTGATTTCCGATACAGAAAGATCAGTATCAGGCATATTTTGCTTTTTGTATTTTTCAAATGTAGCCACTGCTTTTGGATCCCCACTGTTAATCAGGGTTTTTGATGAATGGATAAATTTTACCAGCCAATCTTCAGAATATTTTTGTTCAACTCCAAGAAGATCAGGTCCTTTCATATCCCCTTCACCAATTGAATGGCAATCTGCACAAAATTCGTCAAAATGGTCCGCAGCCGTATTCTGAGCAAAAACAGTTTGAACATTAAACCCGAATGTTGTTAATACTAAGAATAAAATGATAAATAATTGAATTTTAAATACCAAAAGATCTTTGGCTGTTAAATTATCAATCATATAGATGATTCTGAATTTTAAAAATTAAGAGTCCCCTGTCTATCAATTACTCTTTAGAAGGCTGAGAAAAAGTTTTAATAAAATTAATCACGGTCCAAATTTCTTTTTCAGATAAAACAACGTTCATAGGTTTCATATCATTCCTCCCATGGCTTATCTTCCAGAACATGGACCCATCACTTTGTTTCACAAATGAGGGATCAGTAAAATTTGTTGACAGAGTTGATAAATCTGCAGCTTCTACTCCTTTCCCATCACCTAACCGGCCATGACAGGATCTACAGTTTATTTTGTAAATGGTCGATCCTTCAGTCAGCGTCTTTTCGTTGACATCAATCGGATTTTTAAGATTATCGGCCTCTGCAGGAGCCACCCATTTTGAAGTATCTTTCTCTTGCGGATAAAAATTGAAAGATTTTGACAAGAGATACTCCTTTTCAATATTTCCAAAGATGGGTTGGTTAGGGCTTTTCACAGATATAAATCCCAGGCAAACTCCGACCAGGGCCGAAAGCAATACTATATTCTTCAGATGTTTCATTTTTATTTCCTTCATTAATAATTTCATATTTCTTTAAATGTTTATTGAACATAGCCTGATAATGATATGCGTATTTATTACAACATTAAAAATTCCACCTACGTATAATATTAAAGCCGAGTTGTATTTCTCCCTTGGTGAAATCCAGAGCGTTATATGCCATATTATATTGATTAATAATTGCATTCGCAGTACCAACAAATAGCTGAAAAGCATGACTTCGGGTGGCAATCTCTACACCAATGCCTAAATCAGGTTTGGTGCCAACCGATTCAGAGATAGTCAGAGGTTGTGTATATTCAAATATAAAAGATGTTTGTGCTGCGAATTTATATCTCCCACTAAAACAAAAGCTGAAATTATTATGCGAAATGTCTTGATAACGGATAGTATCAATAATATTGAAATGGGCTATTGATGGGGCAATTTGTAAGGAAAGTTTATTGCTGAATTTGCGAGAAATAAGTATTTGATGGAAATAAGATAGTCTTTTTGAAACCGTGACGAAATCCGAGTTTGCCGAAATGTTGACAGATGTATTGCCATAATAAGTAACAGATACAGGCATCCCCATAGATTCTGTTTGACGAAAAATATTATATTTCCATTGCAAATTGTATAGATTATTATTTTTGGTCCCACCAATCCCAATCATTATTCTGTCTGATAATCCAAAATTAGCACCAACACGAATATTTGAAGATCCGAATATTCCAAATAAATCAAAATTATTCCCCACCTGAAATCCCTGGTCGATTCTTCCAAACCGATGTTGAATCTCCAATTGAAGTGTATTCTTTCTAAGTACCTTTGAGGTTTGATTGTTTATCAATATAATATCCTCAAAAGAGTCTCTAATCAAAATAGGGGAATCTTTAGGTTTGGTTGTTTCAGAATTTTCAGGATTCTCCTGGGAGAATCCTGAACTAATCCCAATTATTAATGCAATAGCGACAAGAATGAGTTTCATAAGGTAAATTTTAGTCGTTTTTAGCACCATCCTGGATCCATTTCAATATCTTTGCGATTTCGTTACTTTGAAGTAATCCAAATGGGGGCATATCTCGGTTAAGTTTAAAGTATAATTTGCTCGCTTCAGGATCATTAGTATTTACATACGGAGCATTTGCGCCATCAAATAGTAACTGATTATAAGCCTTGTCGGTACTTAGAATCAACCCCGGAAAAACTTTACCGATTTCATGACAACTATGACAATTCGAAACCAAAATTGGGAGTATATCATTGTTAAAACTTACAGCTGGTATAGGCTCCGGTGCTTCAACATAGCTACTTTCACAAGAGGTGAACAGACAAACAGCAATAATACACAAATATACAATAGGCTTCATTTTTCAAATATTTATCTTGCTGGAAGGAGAATTATTTACTTTTCTTAAAATTCAGATTCAGATTAACAGTAACTAGATCTGCAACGGTAGTGGCACTAAGTCCAAAGTCCGAGATAGCGTTAAACGGAAATTCAGCGTCAAAACTTATCAGGTCATAGGTTGTAAATGTCTGCTTACCCACATAATACAGATCCATCGTTACCTTGCGAGTAACACCAAGGAAAGTTAAATCAGCTAAAACTGTATAACCTGCATCATCAGTATGATAACTAGCACTAGTAGATTTAATTGTCGCTAAGTTTGCAGTTTCTTCTTGATAAGAAGCATTGGTTTTATATGTAGTTAACAAGCAACCATCATCTCTAAGGGGCTGACTTGTGACCACTGAATTAAGATAAACTTTTGCTTCAAAAGCAATTTTTGATGGATCTTTTTCATCAAAGTAGAAATTCTTTAATGCGAACCAACTAAATTTACCAGTTAAAAAGGAACCATATCCCATATAAGCAGTTTTCCAATTTACTGCTGAGTGTGGTATATCTAAATACCAATTTCCTTTTGGAATCAAACTGTAAGCAACACCAATTTCTCCATTGCTTGTCGCAACAATTAACGCATCCACATAAGCCTGGGGTGAAGCATCAGCAATATCATAACTATCAGTTCCCCTAACTATAGGTCCATTTTGATCATCATTATTCTTTTTTTCGCAACTGCTGAATAGGATACTCATTCCAACACATATCAGGAAAACTCCTGAAAGTTTGGCTAATTTCGAGATTGAATCTTTTTTCTTCATAATAGTTTTTTTAGTTAATACTTTTATCTCTTTCATTAAGTGTCATTTATTTTGGCTTCAAATTAAGTCATAATGACAATCTTAAATTTAACTGTGAAATAATTAACATTAAATATTTTGGAAATTAAATTATAATAACTTGACCTGACAAAAATCCGGAGATGACTTTACACCATGTGCAAGGAACTGAATAGTAACGAATCTTCAGGAAGTTATGACCAGGGTGTAAGATTAAGATGAGAAAAAAAATTAACTCATATACTGCATTAGACAAAAATTGAGAACTATCTTACTTTTTCAGGAAAATAATTCTGAAAAATGAGATTATCCGAAGAGTGAAATCGAATGGTGATTTACAAATAATATTCAGGTAAAAAGAAAAATAAAAGAAACGGAAAAGGCAGGTAATCAGATTAAAGCATTATACTTGCTAACTAATTTTTCTAACCTTTTTTCATCCAGTAAAGCAATTCTGGTTCCGTGTTCTCTTCTTAAAATGATTTTCTCTTTTTCAAAGTCAGATAACTGGCGAATAATTAGTTCTTCGCTAGTTCCCGCAATGCAGGCAATATCTTTCCGGCTCATGTATACATCTAACTCGTTATTTTTATTTACACCAAAACTTTTCTTCATGAACAAGAGGGCTTCTGCTGTTTTTTCCCTAACGTTCATTTGCATCAGGTATTTCAATCTTTTTTCAGCAATTTCAAGTTCATTCCCAAGATATGTTACCAGGTGTCTTGAGAGTATTGAAAGGTCGCATAGTTCTATAAAATCTTTCTCATTAAAATAACATATCCGGCTGTCTTCCAGAGTAACAGAATCTGTGAGGTAGGTTTTTCTTCCATACCCTCTGAAACACAACGACTCGCCAGCATGAACAAGTCTCACTATCTGCGGAGTACTATTAAGCCCTGAAGAAAAAATTTTGACTTTACCCTTTTGTACAAAATAAACCCCATGAATAGGACTCCCTTCATGAATAATATATTGTCCGGTCAAATAGTACTCCTGTTGTTTTTTTGCTTCAACTGCAGCAGAGTTTAATGATGACTCATATTGCTTAAAGAAACATAAATCATTCCTGCATTGACTGCAGGAAATGGATTGGTCCTGTCTCATATGTTTATTTTTAATAGAAAGAACAAAGATACTATTATTGTTAAGTATTATTCTGCTACTTTCTATTTTTCTATACGAGCAACCTTGTTCCAAGTTGTATATTTCAGGTATGCAACGAATGAGACTATTGTCAGAATTATTACAGTAATATAAACAAATGAGGGAACCGGCACAGGATCACCGGCAGCGTACGAATGAAGGCCTGATAAATAGTAGTTTACACCAAAATAGGTCATCAACACTGAAGAGAAGGCAAACAGCGAGATCAGGTTAAAAGTGAAGATATCCTTCATACCGGGTATGTTCCTGCTGTGGACAACTATGCTGTATATTATAATTGTGATCAGCGACCATGTCTCTTTCGGATCCCATCCCCAGTAACGACCCCATGATTCGTTGGCCCATACAGCACCAAGGAATGTGCCGATAGTAAGGAAGTAGAGACCCAGGGTAAGTGATTTATAGTTTATGACAGTAAGCTCATCAATAGTGTTGGAGATCCTCTCACGGTTTTTGTCGTTCGACAATGTGAGAAGTACCATTGTAATAAGACCGAGAATTGCACCCAGACCAAGGAATCCGTAGCTGCCGGTTATTACAGATACATGGAGAGTCAGCCAGTAGGATTTAAGAACCGGTACAAGGTTGGTGATTTCAGGATCCATGAAGCTCAGGTGTGCCACCATCAGGGTCATTGAAGCAAGAACTGCAGTAGCTGAAAGGGCAAAAGCCGATTTACGGCTGAATATAAATCCTGCCAGCAACGTAACCCAGGAGATGAAGATCATCGATTCGTAACCATTGCTCATGGGTGAATGCCCCGATATATACCATCTAAGTCCCAGCCCTGTCGTATGGAAAAGAAATCCTGCAAAAAGCACCCAGCCCAGCCCTCTTACTAACCATGATGTTTCTTTTCTGCCACGGATCACCATTGTAATTAGCCCGATCAGCATTACCAGACCTACAGTTGCATAAAAAGGGAAGAGTTTCTCAAAGACATTCATTTTATAATACAGGAGTTCAATATTGGTTTTTGTCCCTGACGGTAGTTCATAACTGGTAAACCTCGATTGATAATCTCTGACAGACCGGGCAACCTGACGCACTGCCGCTATATTATTATTATGTACAGCTTCCGAAAGAATTGGCATTATACCTTTAAGATATGTAGAATCGTCTCCATTTACAGCCTTAACAAGAGCGGCTTCAGGAGAAACCCAGTCATGAGTTCCATCCTTAAGTGGAAACAGCCTGAGAAAATCACCTTTGTAGATCATAAATACAATGTTCACTCTCTCATCCACCTTCATCATCTCCTTGTCGAGCCGGGTACTCTCACCCGGAGCCTTTGCATAGGCATTATTGACATCTTCAGAGATCTTGTATGAACCATCCTGCAAATCTACAATATCGGAGAATTTAGCATAATTACCACTTACCCCAAGTCTTCTTTTTAAATCATCATTTGAGATCCTGATAAGAGGAACATCCTTCCAGTTATTGAAATCGAGATACACGCCCATAAATACCTGCATCGAGGTCATTCCTTCGAACTTATTCTCCCTGGTCACTTTGCGAAGAATGTCATTGCTAAGGGTGAAGAGAGGTTTGGTCCTTCCCTTCTGATCCTGTACCAGCACCTTGCCGAGCTCTTCGGCAGCTCTTTTGTCAGGTACCAGTTTCTGTGCCCCGGCATCCTGTAACCCGGTCAGAAATACCACTAATATCAGGGGGACCGATTTCCTTAAAACAGAATTCCAGTATCCTGAATTAACATTATGGAAAACAGAGCTTCTGCTGATAAGTGCTATTATGATGAATAAAATCAGAAGAGCATAACCGGTATATGTTACCAACATTCCTGCAGTGTCGTGATTCACAGACAGGATTGTACCCTTTTCATCATGGTCGTATGAAGACTGATAAAAACGATATCCTCTGTATTTCAGGATATTATTCATAAATATGAGGAATGGCTTTTCTACATTTTCATCCTTATCAATAAGAACAACATCGCTTTTATAGCCTGAAGGGCTGCTTGAACCGGGATATCTTTCCAGTATAAAATCATTAAGTTTTATACTGAAAGGAAGTTTAATTACGTCCGAGCCATATCTTATACTGACATTATGCCCGTCTATAACACAAGAACCCTCAGTAAATTCAGCATCATCCCTTGCCCACAGATAAACAGTTTCGGACTCATTACCACTGTATATATTGAAAATGAAAGCCTTCTGACCGGTCTCCCTTTCTCTCGGATTTACGGCCACAGCTTTAAATGTACCTCCCGGAACGGTTTCTCTTGCAGCATTTGGAATGATCTTTGAGAGTTCCAGTTGGTAATCCTTATCATTAATACTTATCTCCTGATTGTAGTTATCTGCTGAAACGGAAGTAAGGGTATATTTTTTTGAGCGGGATGCAATAACTTTCCCGGAATTGTCTTTTATGGTATACCCGATATGCTTTTCTGATGAGAAACATTCATTCTGAGTATTTCCCTCTCTTATATGCATCGTTCCTTCCCATCCGAAATACCTGGTGATACCTGCTCCTGTAATCATAAGTATGAATGCCAGGTGAAATAATGCTACCGGAAGTTTTTGCTTTTTGAAAAGCTTCATTATAATGAGCCGCCCGATGAGATTGACCGATAGAAGAAGAAGTATCAGTTCAAACCATCTTGTATCATATACCATATTATATGTGGCTGCAGATCCGAAATCATTCTCCAGGAAAGTTGCAACTGCCATAGACATGGCAAACACTATAAACAGGATTCCCATCATTGACGGGGAGAAGAGGTATTTAATAAACTTCATAATCATAAACAGGCTTTTTTAAAGATATATATTAATGTATAGTACAGGGTTCCGGGTTCCGGGTTCCGCGTCACCCGAACCGGTCGCAAATATAATTTTATTAATAATATATTATGTAAACCATTGCAATGATCTGTTTAATTATAAAGGCCGAATGAAAAATGTTCAGAAAAGTATTCTGTTTCATCCTTTTTCGGAGATTCTTAAGAGCTTTCCCCTGTCGAGTATCTTTACCTTAAATGAATCGGAGTAGATCACGCCGGAGTCCTCCAGCTCCTTTAATATTCTGACAACACATTCCTTTGCCATACTTGTCATTTCACCCAGCTCCTGCCTTGTAAGTATCATATCAAATTCACTGGTGCCGAAAATCTCATCGGCAAGGTACAGCAATAATTCTGCCAGCCTGCCGGGCATTCGTTTCTGTGCCATGCTGATCATACGGGTATGAGATCTGACGGATCTTGAACAGAAATATTCGGTAAGGCTCTCCGCAAAAGCTCCGTTTGTGCGGGCAAGCTGTTTAAGTAAATCCGAGCTCACAAAACAGGCCCGGATGGAGGTAATAGCTGCAACTGAGTAATCATGCCGTGAATTCACGTATGTTCCGGGTCCCATGATCAGGCAACCAGGCTTCTCGAGATTCAGGATAAAATTCTTACCGTTCAAACCTTCAATATAGCTCTTGGCAACTCCTGTTGCCATAAACATGGCATTTGAGGCAGGAGATCCCTGCTTTATCATGACCTCACCAGGTTTAAATGTTGCTTCATACCTGTTATTATTCACCTGTTCAAGTTCATTTTTTGTAAGGTGTTTGAAGTTCTTCCACCCGGCATTGCATTTTTCACAGTTGTTTATCATATCCGGTCCCGCCATGATTTTATAACGTTTTCAGGTTTTTTCCCAGTATCAGATTTGCAAAACAAGTAACAAATATCAAGATAATAAATGATATTTATCAGGTCTGTATGTAATTTCTATCAATAAAAAATGTTTTAAAAAACATTTTTTATTGTTATATTTATAACAGATAAATACTGTATCTTGCGTTAAGAAAATTTAACCAAACAAACCTGATATGAAAAACCTACTAAAAATTTTATCGCTTTTAACGATTGCAGGATTCATCCTGACTGCATGTGAAGGTCCTATGGGTCCCCAAGGTCCGGCAGGAACAAACGGAACAAACGGAACAAACGGTACCAACGGTAAGGATGGTGTGGATGCTAATGAGACCTGCAAGCTGTGCCACAACAAAACAACTGTTGAGGCTGTTGCAATTGAATTTGAACATTCACTGCATGCAACCGGTGAAGCTTTTGAAAGGGGAACCAGCAACAGTTGTGCTCCATGCCACTCACAGAAGGGTTTCCTTAATGTTGTATCAAAAAGCACACCTGCTACATTTACAGGACCTGATGGTTCAGGGAAATATACCAACGACTACATTGCCGAAGCCAGTGTACTGGCGTTGCCAGGTCCGATATCCTGCTTCACATGTCACAGCTCACTTCATACAACTTATGCAGGAACGGAATTTTCTCCTCTCGCTACAACTGCAGCAGTAAAAATGACAATGTGGGGTGCAGCCAAAGAGATTAACTTCACAAAAACCACCGGAAATCTTTGTGCAAAATGCCACCAACCAAGGCCGGTTACAGCCGCCAGTGGAAATGTAATTGATTATGCAAAACTGGTTTCAGAACCAACTGCAACTTATGCTCTTTCAACACTAGGTTACCGAACAGGTGTTCACTATGGTGCACAGGGAGCTATGGCAGCTGGCACAGGAGGTATTGAATTCACAGGAACAGCTTATACACAATCAGAACACGTAGCCAAAGCGTCCTGCGATATGTGCCATATGGCTACTCCATCAGGGCTCGCCGGAGGGCATTCATTCAGTTCTGTCGGAAACTTTAATGGATGTGCTACTTCTGGCTGCCACTCATCTACAACTTCAGCAAAAGACCTTTACAC
>C687J13896_1001795_pt1 | contig 10605 bp, 6 predicted proteins | sample RifGroE2_FD_13896 | JGI IMG/M metagenome (IMG submission 13896)
ATTCACAAACAATTGCGAGGTTAAATTGCCCAGCGGCAGTCCAATCCCCCTCCCCTTTTCAAGGGGAGGGCTGGGGAGGGGTTTTGAAATATGAAAACTTTCAATAATTTCCACCAATAACCACAAAATATTTTCATCCGGAATATGTTCTTTCAAGATTGAAATTAGAATTTCGTGGTCAATACTGGCGAAAAACTTTTTGATGTCGCATTTGAGAACATAACAAGTTTTCGTGTTGTTTTGACTTACTTTGTTAAAATACTTTCGAAATTTTTCAATCGCTTTGTGTGTGCCTTTGTTTATTCGGCAAGAATATGAATCGGAAATAAAAGTTTTGTCGAAAAACGGATAGAGTTTTCGGTAGATGGCGTGATGCAAAAGCCTGTCCCTGACTTTTGCTTTGTGGATATCTCTAGGCTTGGGATCATTGATTTTGAAAGCTTGATAACCGCCGTGTTTGTAGGTATGATTGAGAAGATCTTGATGGAGAGAAAAAATATTATCCATCAGATTCATTGAAAATTCCTGCACATCTTTTCTGTTTTTCTTTCCTTTTTCAAATTCTTTCCAAGCCTCCAGCAGATTTTCCAAAGATATGATTTCTTCAAATGTAATTTTTAATTTATTTTTCCCATCAAAAGCACTTTTGCTTTTGTCCGGAAAAGCAAAACTATGACTTTTATAACCCCCCCCCCGGCAACGTCCCTGTTGTAATTCATAAGCTTAAAGAATCTTATTCTTTTTGGTTAATTTTGCATCGTGATTTTCCCAAGACCGAACGCTATGGAATTGGGAGAAAAGTTGACAATCTTTTTCTTGAAATCCTGGAACTTTCCTTTACTGCTTCATATCTCCCGCCGGAACATAAAATAATATTTTTAAGCAAGACTATCTCCAGACTGGATGTTTTGAAATTTTTTACTCAAACCGCTTGGGAAAACAAACTTATTCCCAATGAAAAATATATCGACCTTTCCGAGAAATTGGAAGAAATCGGAAGAATGCTTGGCGGTTGGAAAAAAGGTTTGGATAAAAAACTCTCATCGAATGGATGAGAGAAAAACAGAAAGTTTCGGAAACACAAAGCGATGTCGATTCTCGGCATTCCAGACATTGTCATTCTCGAGCCGGTTCACGCTCACCTTAAGCCTGCCATCGGAATTAAAGTTCACATTGGCGACGAAGTATGCGGCAAATCATCAATACCACCATCCATTGAATACTCTCTGGATTGAATTTTATTTGAAACCCTAAAAGTTCTCCAATTTACCGCACCAACTGTCTGTTTTTATTTTTAAAAAAATATCTTCACTCTTTTGCAAGACTTGTCCGACAAAATTCCGGAATATATTTTTCCAACAACCTTGACCCGAAGCCTTGACCGCGGATATTTCCAGGATTGCAATTTTATTATACAAAAAAATCCCTTGAACTCAAAACGCAGAAGCGTCAAAGAGTCCAAGGGACAAAGCGCCACAATAGGACAAAGTGTTAGATGTCCAGTTGCGGAAACACAAAGCGATATCGATTCTCGGCATCCCAGACATACACATTCTCGAGCCGGTGCACGCTCACCCAAAGCCTGCCACCGGAATCAAAGCCCACACCGGCGACGAAATAATGTCCCTTGGATTTGAATAAGAAAAACGTTCCGTATCCATCAGTTCTCAACCAATCGCGACACTTCTGCACAAATTTTTTAATCTGGTGCTGGGTTAGACAGAGCTTATCCAGATCAGACGAATGCGCGCCGTAAATCTGAGGAAATTTCCCATCCTTTTCCAGCTCGTAAACCTGAACGGGAGTTTTTTTAGTAGCTGGTCCCTGCTCATCCGCACCCCAGCTCCGAAAATCGCTGTCGATCCAGTCAAATACATCACTGGCATCGGCAAGAATTTCACGACCATTGCACTCGTCGATAATGAGATTTTCACCACCGAAAATGAGGCAGAGAAACTCGTTTTTAACTTTAACAGCCCCGACGATCACCCGCGCAACCTCCTCCAGGGTCACAAGCCCTTCCGGAATCGCCAAACGATAGATGTTTTCCATCGTTCCGCCGAACTTTTTGACCAGTTCAACGAGAGTGGAAATAATCGCCGTGAAAACTCCCATCGCCGACACAATCGCCTCAACCTGCTTCTTGCTTTTCGACATAACACACCTCTTTTTTATTTGGCTCATCCCTCACTTTAGCACCACGCCAAAGCCCCAGACTCGCCATTAAATGAACTCTATGCTTTTCCAGCATATCATTACATTATATACATATTTTCGGCGTTTTGTCAAACGTTCGTATTGTTTTTTGGCTTAAATAAAGGATTTTTAATGCAAAATCTTTTTTATTTTCCCGGAACCTGCTACAATGGTAGTAAAGATATAAAAACTTTTCTTGCAAAACCCGTTGGGAAACCTGGGCTATGGGGAGAATAAATATATGAATAAAATACTGTGTTTAAATTTATGTTTTTACGTTTTGCCACGCCTGCTATTTCATAGCGAGGCTTTTTAATTATCAATTTTTAATTTACAACTTACAAACAATGTCTTAATTTTAAAATTTTAAGATTGAATCATTGAAAATTGTTTCGAAATTGAAAATTGAAAATTTCAAACAAAATATATGCCGGAAAATTCAAATAAAAAATTTACTCACTTGCATGTCCATAGCCATTATTCACTCCTGGACGGTTTGGCAAAAATCGATGAGCTTCTTGACCGCGCCAAAGAAATGGGAATGGACTCGCTGGCACTCACCGACCACGGCGTGATGTATGGCGCAGTGGAATTTTCCATCAAAGCCAAAGAACGGGGAATCAAACCGATTATCGGATGCGAAATGTATGTTTCCCATGATTTAACCAGCAAAAATAATACAGCTCTTGATAGAAAAATGCACCACCTCACTCTTTTGGTCAAAGATGAAGATGGATACAAAAATCTGATGCATCTGGTTTCCATCGCCCACTTGGAAGGATTCTATTACAAGCCCAGAATTGACAAAAAAACTTTGAGAAAATATTCCACCGGACTGATTGCGATGAGCGGATGCCTAGCCGGAGAAATTCCCAATGAAATCAATAATGGAAATTATGAAAAAGCGCGGGATGTCGCTCGCGAATATGAACAAATTTTTGGCAAAGGAAATTTTTTCATGGAACTTCAACATCATCCCAACAACAATGAACAGAAAAATGCCAATAAGGGAATGCTGGAAATTTCCAAAAAAACCGGAATTCCTGTTGTTGCCACCGGAGATATTCATTATGTCAACAAAGAAGATGCTGAGATACAAGACATTCTTCTCTGTATCCAAACCAACCGTAAAGTCCAAGAAAAAAACCGCATGAGCTTGATGGATTTCGATCTCTCGATGAAATCTCCGGAAGAAATGCAACGTGCGTTCAAAAATACTCCCGAGGCTATCGCCAATACCCAGGAAATTGTCAATAAATGCGATTTTCATATCAAACTCGGAGAAACGCAACTCCCTCATTTCGACGTTCCGGATGGATATACGGACGTCACTTATCTCCGCCATCTTACTGAAAAAGGACTCGAAAAAAAATATCAAGGAAACATCACGCAAGAACACCGCGATCGCATGGAATACGAACTGAAAATTATTGAAAAAACCGGATTTCCATCATACTTCCTTATCGTTCAAGATTTTGTCAATTGGGCAAAACAGCAAGGAATCGTCGTCGGACCGGGTCGCGGAAGTGCCGCAGGAAGTTTTGTTTCATATCTTATCGGAATAACCAATGTCGACCCAATAAAGTATGATCTGCTTTTTGAACGATTTCTCAATCCGGAAAGAATATCTATGCCCGATGTCGATATGGATTTCGCCGACAACCGCCGCGATGAAGTTTTGGATTATGTGCGAAAAAAATATGGCCACGATCACGTAGCACAGATTATTACTTTTGGAACGATGGCCGCTCGCGCCGCTATTCGCGATGCCGGACGCGCACTTGGCCTGGAGTACAGCTTTTGCGATCGAACTGCCAAAATGATTCCAATGTTTTCCGATATCGCAGAAGCGCTTGAAGATGCAAAAGAATTCAAGCAACTTTATGAAAGCGACCCTAATGGAAAAAAGCTGATCGACAGCGCCAAAAAATTGGAAGGTGTTGCCCGCCACGCTTCAATGCATGCATGCGGAGTAGTAATTACCAAAGAACCTGTTACTGCCTACTCCCCATTACAAACTCTCGCCAAAGGGGGCGACGGATTAGTCACGCAATATTCATCTTCCACCAAGTCCAGCTATGTGGAAAAAATCGGACTTCTCAAGATGGACTTTCTGGGACTGAAAAATCTTACCATCATCCAAAATACTCTCAATATTGTCCGCAAAACAAAGGGGTTGGAAATCGACATTGAAAATATTCCGCTGGATGACAAAAAAACCTACGAACTTTTGCAACACGCCAATACCACGGGAGTATTTCAATTGGAAAGCAGTGGAATGAAAAGATATCTCAAGCAATTAATGCCGAATAATCTTGAAGATGTGATTGCTATGGTAGCGCTTTACCGCCCCGGACCGATGGATTGGATACCGGACTTTATCGCGCGCAAACATGGATTGAAAAAGATAACTTATTTGCATCCAAAACTGGAACCGATTTTGAAAAAAACTTATGGCGTAGCAGTTTATCAAGAACAAGTTATGCAGATGGCACAACAGCTTGCCGGTTTTACCTTGGGAGAAGCTGACGTTCTTCGCAAAGCGGTAGGAAAGAAAATTTTAAATTTAATTCAGGAACAGAAAATAAAATTCGTTGAAGGATGCGTAAAAAATGGAATCGACAAAAAAACTGCCGAAAATGTTTTCGCTTTTATCGAACCGTTCGCCGGATACGGCTTTAATCGATGCTTGGATGGAGATACGCTCATAACCGACGCAAAAAGCGGCAAGCAATTCCGCCTTGAAGAATTATATAACTGGCACAACAACAAAAAAAAACTTCCCGAAATTTTAACATTGAAAAATGATTTGAAACTTGGAAATGGAAAAATAACAAAAGTTTTTTTCAATGGAACGAAAGATGTTTTTAAAATAAAAACCGCGCTGGGAAAAACAATCAAAGCCACCGCCAACCATCCGCTTTTGACAATTTCCGGATGGAAAAAATTGGAAGAAATAAAGGCAGGAGAAAGAATAGCCATGGCGCGAAACCTTCCTTTAAATTTTAAGGGAATAAAAATGGAGAAATACAAATTGATTATCTTGGGATACTTGCTGGCCGAAGGAAATTTGTGCCATCCGCACAGCTTCTATTTCTACTCAAAAAACAAGGCAGAATTAAAGGAATATACTTTGAATTTGCAAAAGTTTAAAAACACGAAAGCGACAGTCAACAAAAGCAAACCGGCAACCTCGATTTATGCAGGAAGAATCAATCTGAAAGAAAAGTCGGGAGCAGTTGATTGGATAAAATCAATCGGAATTCACGGAAAAAGAGCCACCGAAAAGGAGATTCCAGAATTGGCTTTCAAGTTAGACTCCGAAGACTTGTCTTTGCTTATTGGAAAAATGTTTCAAGGAGACGGATGTGTGAGTCTTTCCCGAAAATATCCGCAAATATTTTATGCGACATCTTCAAAAAAAATGGCACATCAGCTCCAACATTTGCTTTTACGGCTGAATATTATCGGCACGATTCATAAGAAAAAATTTAAATATAAAAACACGATAAAAATCGGATATACACTTACCATAAACAGGTACAATAATATCGAAAATTTCTACAAAGGTCCCGGAAAATATCTGATCGGAGAAAAACTAAAAAACATCAAACAAGCCGTCAAAAACCACCCAATAATAAATGGGCAATTAAAAAATTATTCCGCGCGCGGAAGCCGCGACATTATTCCATCCGAAATTATCGAAATTATCAGAAAAGAAATTATAAATGCCGGATATTCCGCTAAAGAATTTTCCCAAGAATACAACTTTGCCGAAAGATTGTTTTTCAAGGACAAAAGGAAGGTTGGTTTTTTACGGGAAACTGTTTTTGAAATCGGAAAAATACTCAAAAGCAAAAAACTTTTAGAATTGGGAAACTCTGATATTTATTGGGATAAAATAATTTCCATCGAAAAATCAGGCAGAAAAAAGACCTACGATTTGACCATCGAAAGCACTCACAACTTTGTCGCCAATGATTTCGTGGTTCATAATTCCCACGCCGCCTGCTATGGACTCATCGGTTATCAAACAGCATATCTCAAAGCGCATTATCCGGCAGAGTTTATGGCGGCACTGATGACTTCCGACCAAGATAACATCGAACGCATCGCTATCGAGGTGGATGAAGCCAAACATATGGGAATCGAAGTTTTGCCTCCGGATGTCAATGAAAGCTTTGAAGAATTCGCGGTTGTTAAGGGAACTGATAATAACGAAAAAATTCGCTTTGGACTCAATGCCATAAAAAATGTGGGCAAGCCGGTCGCTCATGAAATTGTCGCTGAAAGAAAAAGAAATGGAAAATATGCAGGTCTCGGAGATATGCTTGAAAGAATCACTATTCGGGATTTGAATAAAAAATCAATTGAAGCGCTGGCAAAAGTGGGCGCGCTTGATCAAATGGCGGAGCGGAATCAAATTCTGGAAAATATAGAAACTATTCTGGCTTTTTCCAAGAATATCCAAAAAAATAAAAATTCCAGTCAAACCAGCCTCTTTGGCGAAGAAATTCTTTCCAAAGCAAAAATTCAACTCGAACCGGCAGCTCCGGCGGAAAAGAAGGAAAAATTGCAATGGGAAAAAGAACTGCTGGGACTATATGTAAGCGGACATCCGGTTTCTGATTATCAGGAATATTTTAACCAAATGGCGATTCCCGTCAACGCATTGAACCAAAATATGGTCGGGCAGATGGTAAAAGTCGGAGGAGTTATCAGCGCGGTCAAAAAAATCATCACCAAGCGCCATCAAGAAATGATGTTTGCCACGATTGAAGATTTGAAGGGAAAAATAGAACTTCTAATTTTTCCCAAAACGCTGGAACGGATTGGCTCAATTTGGCAAGAAGACCGCATTGTTTTGGTCGAAGGAAAACTTTCGGACAAAGACGGGGTTTTCAAAATCCTAGCTGAAGACGCCAAGGAAATAAACCAGCAAGAATTGGAAAGTTTCAAAAGAGTTTTGCACACGCAAAAAAGCAACGGACATTTTGAAAAAAAGGATGCACCAATTAAAAATGAAAAGCTTACTATTATTTTACCTCCCGAATCCAGCCAAATGACCCTCAAAAATATTTCCGACACTCTCGGCGTCTGCAAATTCGGAAAAACCAGAATCTATCTTTCGCTTAATGAATCAAAAATGGAAACCTCGTACAGCGTCGCCATAGGAAAAGATTTAATCGAAAAAATAGAAAAAACCACCGGCGCAAAAATTGAATTAACCTAATACATGCATTTGCATTTTTCCCTTAAATTTAATAAGATAACCATATGAACAATAAAAAACAAGAAATTATCAAACATTCAACTGCTCACATTTTGGCGACGGCGGTTTCGGAGATGTTTCCGGAAGCCAAATTCGGAACCGGACCGGCTACTGAAGAAGGATTTTATTATGACTTCGATCTGCCACGAACCCTTATTCCCGAAGACCTCCCGCTCTTAGAAGAAAAAATGCGCGAAATTATCAAAGCCAACCATCCTTTTGAAAAACAAGAAATTTCCACTGAAAATGCCGCCGAGCATTTTCAAAAAGCCAATCAACCGTACAAATTGGAAATCATCAAGGATTTGCAAAACGAAGGAAACAAAAATGTCACGATATACAAAACCGGAAACTTTGTCGATCTTTGCTCCGGACCCCACATCGATTCAACCGGAGAAATAAACTCGCAATCTTTCAAACTTACCAAAATCTCCGGAGCTTATTGGCGAGCCGATGAAAATAACAAACAAATGCAAAGAGTGTACGGCGTGGTTTTTGAAAACAAAAAAGAACTCAAAAAATATTTGGAAAATCAAGAAAAAGCCAAAGAACGCGACCATCGCAAATTAGGAAAAGAATTGGATTTGTTTTGTTTTTCTGATTTGGTTGGACCGGGACTTCCGCTTTTCACTCCGAAAGGAACCATCATCAAGGATGAGCTGCAAAAACACATTGAAGAAGTTTGTCGCAAATATGGATTTCAAAAAATATCCGCTCCATCACTGGCGAAAGTCGAATTATTTGAAATATCCGGACACGCCAAAAAGTTTGGCGATGAATTGTTTCATGTAACCTCGGAAAAAAAGCACGATTTTGTTTTAAAGCCCGTCCAATGTCCGCATCACACTCAAATATACGCCTCAAAAACAAGATCCTATAAAGATTTGCCTATTCGTTATATGGAATCAGACAAACAATATCGCGCCGAAAAAACAGGAGAAGTTGGCGGATTGTCCAGAGTTTATGCGATAACAGTCGAAGACGGACATTCTTTTTGCACAGCCAATCAAGTGAAAGATGAAATCAAGAATATGATTAACATTATTAAGGACTTCTACGGAGCTCTCGGTCTTTGGGGAAACCATTGGGTTTCACTTTCCGTCAGAGATTACACCCATCCGGAAAAATATATCGGGGATGAAAAAGATTGGAATCAATGTGAAAAAATACTTGAAGAAATTTCCGATGAAATGAAGCTTGATGCCAAGCGTTGCGAAGGTGAAGCGGCGCTATATGGTCCGAAATTGGACTTTATGTTTAAAGACGCACTTGGAAAAGAAATTCAAATCCCGACCGTTCAAATTGATTTTGCCACTCCGAAAAGATTCAATCTGGAATATACAAACGAAAAAGGCGAGAAAATTCCTCCAGTAATGGTTCATCGCGCAATCTTGGGATCGTATGAAAGATTTTTAGTGTTGCTGATTGAGCATTTCGCCGGCGCTTTTCCACTTTGGCTCTCCCCCGTTCAAGTCAAGATTATTCCAATCAGTGAAAAATTCGAAGATTACGCCAAGGAAGTCGAGAAGAAACTTTCGGAAAACAATATTCGCGTAGAAATGAGCTTTGAATCCGAATCTCTCGGAAAAAGAATATCCGAAGCCGAAAAACAGAAAATTCCATATATGTTGATAGTCGGGGAAAAAGAAATGGCAGCCAAAACCGTCGCCATCCGAAAACGCGCAGATAAAAAACAGGAAATCCTGCCTCTTGAAGAATTTGTAGAAAAAATTAAAAAAGAAATCGAAGAAAAAAAAATAATGCACTTGTAAAAAATTTCCCTGCATATCGATTTACTCCTTTAGATCACAGGGAAGCAGTTTGTCGAGAAAGGAGCGCTGCAAACCACTCAGATAGGTGCGTAAAGCCTGTCCGGGGAGTTGTTTAGCCAAACAACTCCCCTTAAATTTTTGCAATAAAAAAAACCGAGTCTCATCGTTCCGAGTTCTCGGTTTTTTGCATCTAAAAATAGAAAAACTTACTTATTTTTCAGATGCATATCAATAACGTACTCCTCTCCTTTTTCTGTTAGGAGGAGATCGCCATCCTCCTCATATAAATATCCGCATGTAATAAGTACGGAAACGTCATCGTTCCCATACTTAGAAACAAGGAGGTATTTCCGGATACCTCCGTCCTCCAAATTGCGAAAATTCGTCCAGAGAATTTCCGCGATTTTTTCATCCATCCTCGCCTGCTCCTCGCGCAGGCTTTTTTCTTTGTCGACTAGTTCGCCGATGCTAATGCCAGTTCCGCCTCCCATAACTCCTCCTTGATTTTAGGGTCAATTTTTGATATGCTGAAAAAACTACTATTTATTTTTCAAACAACTTCAATGCTAAAGTATTACATAAAAACGTTCGGGTGTCAAATGAATTACAGCGACAGCGAAAGAATCGCTGGATTTTTGTCGTCTCAAAAATTTAAAGAAACCAAAAACATCAATGACGCCAATTTGGTTATTTTTAATACCTGCGGAGTGCGACAAATGGCAGAAGACCGGGTTTATGGACAAATACATAATCTGAGAGACAGGAATCAAGAATCAGGAATCGAGAATCAGAAATCAAGAATTAAAATCATATTGACAGGATGTTTGGCAAACAGACCGGATGTGCAAAGAAGATTGAAAAACAAAGTAGACCTATTTTTCCCAATCAATGGATTCAAAAAGTTTGAAAAATTTGTCATTGAAAATTGTTTGCCAGCCCAAGGCTGGTCCGCCTTTGGCGGAAAAATTGTAAATTGCCAGCCCAAGGCTGGTCCGCCTTTGGCGGAAAAATTGAAAATTCCGGCGTATCCTGAATTAACAACCCGCAAAAATAATACTTCCTATTTTTCGATTACCCCAAAATACTCCGATAAATTTCAAGCCGGCGTCCCCATAATGACCGGCTGCAACAATTTTTGCGCCTACTGCGTTGTTCCCTACGCCCGCGGACGCGAAGTTTCCCGCATGGCAGATGAAATAATTTCCGAAATAAAAAAATTGATAAAAAATAGAACAAAGCACATCATCCTGCTCGGACAAAATGTGAATTCATACAAATCCCCCTCTTTACCCTCTCCCCCTTTCCAAGGGGGAGATGTCCGGAGGACAGAGGGGGTCAAGAACGATAGCATAAATTTCCCCCAAC
>C687J13896_1001825_pt1 | contig 10521 bp, 8 predicted proteins | sample RifGroE2_FD_13896 | JGI IMG/M metagenome (IMG submission 13896)
CCCAGCCAGTCCAGACGAAAAGCGCTCCAGTATCGCGCCAATCGTCGAGAGGCAGGCCAGGGAGTTGCCGAGACAACTCCGCCCGGAGAGCATTACTCGCACCAATCTGGAAGAGCTCCTTGGAGGTCAGCTTACGACCCCACAAGAACTCCACCAACGGAACGAGACTCTCCCTAATCCCACCGGGGCAACAGCCGAAAACCGACGCGATCATCCACGGGTCGAAACCCAGAGGATGAGCGAAGACGGTGGCGTTGGGGGTGGGGACGTTGTTTGACATGAGGTCTCCCTTGCGGGATCACCAGACGGGATTCATCCAAGAACGAAGGTGTTCAGGGACAAAATGTCTAGTGGTGGCCGACCTCAGCCGGACACAAAGGGCTTCACCGCGTACCACACGCGGGAGCCCCAAATATTTTCTCAAAAAATTTTGGACGGGGGGGGGTAAAAATGAACCATCTTCTCCAGAAACACTTCCGGAGGAGAATAAATATACCATATTTTTGACCTTTTGTCAATAATAAAATAAAGAAAAAAAGCCTAAATTAGCAAAAAAACCGTGACTTGATCACGGTTTTTTCTCAATTAAAAAATCCCACTGTTCTGGCGCTGACCTACTCTCGCCCTATCGGACTACCATCGGCCCAGGAGGTCTTAACGGCTGTGTTCGGGATGGGAACAGGTGTGGCCCCTCCGGAAGTAGCACCAGAACAGTGGGATCTTTTTAGAAAATTTTACAAACGAAGATCAGAGAACGCTTGGAATAACAATCTTACAGTGATTGTAGAGCTCGACTTATTAGTACCGCTCCGCTACATGTGTTACCACACTTCCACGTACGGCCTATCAACCTGCTAGTCTCGCAGGAGTCTAATAATGAAGGCTAATCTTGGGATCGGCTTCACGCTTAGATGCTTTCAGCGTTTATCCGAACCGAATGTAGCTACCCGGCACTGCCCTTGGCAGGACAACCGGTACACTAGAGATTCGTCCATCTCGGTCCTCTCGTACTAGAGATGAATTCCCTCAACCTTCGGCGCCCATGGTAGATAGGAGACCGAACTGTCTCACGACGTTCTGAACCCAGCTCGCGTGCCGCTTTAATTGGCGAACAGCCAAACCCTTGGGACCTTCTCCAGCCCCAGGATGCGACGAGCCGACATCGAGGTGCCAAACCGCTCCGTCGATGTGGACTCTTGGGAGCGATCAGCCTGTTATCCCCGGAGTAGCTTTTATCCGTTGAGCTTCCGCCGTCCTATGTCGTACGGTCGGATCACTAACTTCCGCTTTCGCGACTGCGCGACTTGTCTGTCTTGCAGTAAAGCCAGCTTCTGCGTTTGCACGTCCAGCGCGATTTCCATCCGCGCTAAGCTGACCTTTGTAAACGCCTCCGTTACTTTTTGGGAGGCACCCGCCCCAGGTAAACTACCCACCAGCTACTGTCCCAATCACCGGATAACGGCGATCGGTTAGAATTCACGCAACGTAAGGGTGGTGTCTCATTGGCGCCCGAAGGCTCCCACCTACACTGAACATACGAAGTATGAACCCAATAACAAGCTGTAGTAAAGCTTCACGGGGTCTTTTCGTCTAACCACGGGCAATGAGCATCTTCACTCATCTTGCAATTTCACCGAGTCCCTTGTTGAGACAGTCGTCAACTCGTTATGCCATTCGTGCAGGTCGGAACTTACCCGACAAGGAATTTCGCTACCTTAGGACGATTATAGTTATCGCCGGCGTTCATCAGCGCTTCAGTTAGAGGCTGCACCACCTTGCGGTGGATGACCCCCTCCCTTAACGTTCTGACACTGGCCAGGCATCAGCCCCTATATATCACTTTGCAGTTTTGCAGGGACCTGTGTTTTTGGTAAACAGTCGGTTGACGTCTTTCGCTGCGGGTCGCCCCCTCCCGGGGGCAACCAGGCTTTATCCCGAAGTTACAGCCGCTTTTTTGCCGAGTTCCTTAACAAAGGGTTCTCTCGTACGCCTTGGCACATTCACGTGCCCACCCACCTGTGTCGGTTTCCGGTACGGGTTCGTTTTGCCTAACCTTAGAGGCTTTTCTTGACCCTCTTTCCCCTCCCCTTGTCAGTCTTGCGACCAACTTGCGCTTACGCCGAGGTTTGTGACTGGCGGATTTACCTACCAATCGCCTCAGCGCACCCAACGCCATAGCCATATGACGCGGGAGGGTACGGAAAGCGTCCCCTCATCGAAACAAAACGAAGTGCAGGAATATTAACCTGCTGTGCATCGACTACGCCTTTCGGCCTCGCCTTAGCTCCCGACTAACCCTAGGACGATTCTCGTTGCCCAGGAAACCTTGGGTTTACGGCGGACAGGATTCTCACCTGTCTTCTTGCTACTCATGCCAACATTCTCTCTTCGCAACGCTCCACCATGCCTTACGACACGACTTCAGCGCAGATGCGAATGCTCCCCTACCGCTTAATCTTGCGATTAAACCCTCAACTTCGGTACACCATTTAGCCCCGGTACATTTTCGGCGCAAAAAGGCTTGACCAGTGAGCTGTTACGCTATCTTTAAAGGATGGCTGCTTCTAAGCCAACCTCCTGGTTGTATGAGCCTCTTCACCACCTTCTACACTTAATGATGATTTAGGGACCTTAGTTTGAGATCTGGACTGTTTTCCTTTCGACGTATGGAGCTTAGCCCCCATCGTCTGACTGCCGGGAACACGTGTTGGTATTCGGAGTTTGGTTAGGAGGTCTACCTTGCGGCGACCGTCCCATTCAGTGCTCTACCCCCAACACATTATTTACCGACGCTAGCCCAAAAGCTATCTCGGGGAGAACCAGCTATTACCGAGTTCGATTGGAATTTCTCCGCTAACCACAGCTCATCCCCGCGTGTTGTACGGCGCGTGGGTTCGGGCCTTCACGAGCTATTACACTCGCTTCACCCTGGCCATGGTTAGATCACTCGGTTTCGGGTCGTGTGCGTGCCACCTTCTGACTATGTTCAAGGGCTATAGAAGGCATAAAATTTTATACCTCTACGGATCCTTGAACAAAGTCAGAGAACGCGGGTGAACGCTTGCTTTCACTATGGCTTCGCCCCTTAAGGCTTAACCGAGCGACACGCAGCACACTCGTTGGCTCATTCTTCAATAGGAACGCTATCATCCCCCTTCGCCCTTACGGGCTACGGTGGGACTCTAACTCCTTGTAAGCATACGGTTTCAGATACTATTTCATTCCCCTTCCGGGGTTCTTTTAAGCTTTCCCTCACGGTACTGGTTCACTATCGATCAGAACGCGTATTTAGTCTTGCCACATAGTCGCGGCAGATTCCCACAAGATTTCGCGAGTCTCGTGGTACTCAAGAGTGTTTGTAACCGTAACACGAAATATTTCACTTACAGGACTATCACCTTCTGTGGTTTCGCTTTCCAGCGAATTCTGTTATATATCGTGCTAAAGTCGACTTTCGGCAGAAAATCACACAAACATCTTACAACACTTTTTTAGCAACGGCTGCCACCTTTCACCATCCTTCACTCTCCATAAAGAAAAGATCCGGAAGGTTTCACTAAAAAAGTTTGGACTGTTCCCCTTTCGTTCGCCACTACTTAGGGAATGGACTCACTTAAATGTTCAAAATGTTCGAAGAACACTTTGAACACAAAGCGAGTTAATCTTTTTCCTTTCCTCTGGGTACTGAGATGTTTCACTTCCCCAGGTGCCCTTCATACCGCCTATATATTCAGCGGTAGATGATACGCCTTCAACGTAACGGGTTTCCCCATTCGGAAATCTCCGGATCAAAGGTTGCTTGCCACCTCCCCGAAGCTTATCGCAGGCTGCTACGTCCTTCATCGGCACGTTCTGTCTAGCCATCCTCCGTATGCCCTTAATGCTCTACAACCACTGAAAGACTATTTCCTTCAGTGGTATATCCGGTATCCACCGGATCTCATTGCCCAAAAATATTTTTATGAACAAAAATTTTTGTTCACTACTTTTGATTTGGTTCTCTTGATCTTCAATTGTGAATGATCGTTCCGTCCGTTCGTGTTTTACGGACCGGACTGCGGGGGCAAAAGATTTTTTGCCCTTACGGTTCGATTCGCAATTGTACATTTTAAAATCCGCGCGTGGCCGCGCGGATTTTTGTAAATCCATTTACGAGAGGTTAACTCTCGGCGAGGCCTTGAAGATTATTTGGGATGAATTTTGTCACAAATTTATTCCTTATCTTCACTGCCTTCCCTCCATCCCATCAAGTGCTTTCGAACCATCCCTGATCGAAGCTTTAATTCTTGGGACAAAGAAGGTGTGATTAACCAGGCAGCTGCCTGATATACCTTTTTTGAAATTTTTAGTGCGCGAAAATCTTACACAATTCTGAAAAGACTGTCAAGGGTTTTATACCCGAACAATCCACAGGGGCAAAAAAGGCCATATTTTGGCTAAAAAAAGACCCACCGAGTAACGATGGGACGGAAGATGCCAGATCAGACACAGACTATGGTAGAAGCGCCGGGTTTTTTGGCCGGCTTAGCCTGCTCCATCAAGATATCATCAACTCGACGAAAGAAATCTACAGACAATTCGCCTGGTTTGGCGATAGAGCCGCCAATGGAAAGGGTGAGGGAGAAAACTGCACTACTGTCACCAAAAAATGTGACGTATGGTCTTCTTGACTCATCGAGCTTGACCGGCCGAGCAACCAATGCTTTCACGATCCGATCTCCAACCTTGAGAACACCACAAATATCAATTGGATCCGAGAGGATGATGGCAAATTCATCTCCTCCAATTCGACACACAAAATCAGTAGTGCGCACGCAGACCCTGATCGCATCAACCAACAAACACAGCACAAAGTCGCCGACCGGATGACCAAAGGAATCGTTGATGCGTTTGAAATCGTCGATATCAACAATTAACAGACCACGATTATAGCCGAGGTTGCGTCTTGCCAATGCCATTTCTCGTTCCATCATCTCATCAAAAACCCGACGGTTATGGGCACCGGTAAGCGGATCGCGCAGGGCAAATTCTCGAAGACGAACGTTCTCGGCTTCGAGCTCGGCGATTCGACGTTCGAGTTCGGTCTTGGAAACAAGGAGTTGTGCGATGGTTTCTTCGTCAGCCATGGCGGAGTCTCCGGGGTTGGTGGAATAGAAAGAACGTGGTAAGTGACAATAACGGAAAAAGGCAAACATGTCAACGGGTGCAACATAGGGACACCAAATTTTGCGTCCCTATGTTGCATCGCATCACAAACCGCAATATGTTAGAATAAACTCACGTTAATAAAAAGCGTAAATTTACAGCTTTTATCCAACCTATGTACAAAATAAAACTAATTACCATCGGCAAACAAAAGGCCGGCCCGCACCAGGAAATTTCGGACGAATATTTGAAGCGACTTAAATCCGAGGCTGCAATCCAGCTCGTCGAACTTACCGAAACCCCGTTTCGCTCGGTCGCGGAAAAAGATAAGGTTTTAAAAAACGAAACTGAAAAAATCCAACGAACCATTTCGAAGGGATCGTTTATGGTTGTGCTGGAAGCTGTTGGCAAAAATTTTTCTTCAGAAAAATTCGCGACCGAGATCGACAAGATTTCAGAAAACAGCACGCGAGAAATCGTTTTTGTTATCGGTGGTCCGCTCGGCCTCTCTGATGAAATCAAAAAACAAGCTAACCTTCTTCTCTCCCTTTCGCCCATGACCATGCCGCATGATTTGGCACGGGTAGTTTTATTGGAACAGATTTATCGGGCGATGACGATTTTAAAAGGAAAAGTTTATCATTATTGAACCGCCACTGCACTCACCGTTGCTCGTGGCACCAGCCACCACCCCCGACCATCCCCCGTATACGAGAAACAAAAAAGCATACAAGGTAGGGAGAATCAAATAAATTTATGCCACTACAAACCACTCCGTTTCCAATAATTCTTTTCCTGATTTTTTTCGTTGTTCCGATAATTATTCTGATCGGAATAATAGTTGGGATTTTTTATTACTTCTGGCGCTTCAGAAACAGATCGAAATTTATAATGATTGGCGTGGCGGTTCTTATTCTTTACGGTCTTGGCGCAACCGGTCTGTTTTTAGGCGCCAGCGACCATGCTTCGTATTTTTTACAAGTCGAAAAATGTGATCAACATAAACTTATCGGTCTGACCGAAAACGGAAAATCGATCACGCTTTATTTTCCTCGTTGGTTTGGATCAGGACAGTCGTCGTGGGGTGATGGGGCGACCGTAAAAACAGTTGATCAAGATAAAAATTGGAACTCGAGTCGGCCGATAGAAATTTGCAATAGTGTTTTAGGAATTGAGGCTGGTTTTGACACAAATGGTTTACACCGAATTGAGTTGGTTAAATTCTTGGAAGAATAACTAGTTCGTAAAAAACTTATCACAATTAAAAAATATGGAAGGACAATCGCGCGGCCCCGAAATGGTCGCAGTAACCGAACTGAAAACAGCCCCAGAAAAAAAAGCGGCAAAAGACCGGGAACTTTTTGAATTGTCACCAGACGAAATTGTCGATCGGCTAAAATCAATGTCTTCGGAGGAAAGAAGAAAATATCTCGACAGGGCCTTTGATGATCCGCGTAACCTTGCCATGGTTAGTTATTACGAAAAATGGCTGCATAAAAAAGTTCAACTAGAAGTCGACGAAATCGCCGCTAGAAAAATCGAAGAAAAATGGGGCGATAGCGAATTACCGTTAGGATTAGAAACACGTTTGTCACCACAAGATTTAAAAACACTAACTCACAGTTTGTTTTTTATCCAACCAACTTTTGGCTGTTCCAAAGCCTGTCCGTTTTGTGCTTTGGACGCACCCGGCGGAGTTCGCTCGGCAATTGCTCCAAAAAAACTAGAAAATCTTTTTAAATTACTACCAAAAAAAAACCAAGACACACCCAATCGACGAAGTGTTAATCTACATTACGCTTCCGAGCCTTCTGATTATAAAGTCTTAGATGAAACCACTGGAAAAACACATACTTTTAAAGACCTTTTTGAAATGGCCCGTGAGCAAAATACTGGCACGACTTTTATTACCAGAGATGACGATGACGACTGGTTAGAATTTGTAAAACAAAGCGGTGCTGGACGTAGTCTTGATAACGCAACAGCCGATCGATTAAAAAAACAAGCAAAAAAAAGAGGTTATGCCGGGGTTAAAATTCACGAATACGGAGGTCGAGAAAAAACTCACAAGGCCGGAATCGGATTAAGCACAAAAAAAACCCGCGAACTGGTTGGAAAAAAAGCTGGTGTTTATCAAAGAAAACCCGGATCAATTTTAACACCGAGGGGAGTTTACAACATGTTCCCAGGGGAAATCCAACCTGACGCGCCGATTGGTGCCCCTCAAGGTGTCTTAGCTGTACCACTAGGCGAATTACGACAAGGAGAAAAAGCTTTCGATATATTAAAACCCGGTGTTCACCTTCGAAAAGTAATGGGTCACTTCTTGATAGAAAAGATGTTTGATACTGATTTCTTTTTTGATGGCGAACAAAACATCACAAGCTCAAAAAACACCAATGCCTGCTTAGCTTTTAGTAAACAACCAAGCGATGAAGCCAGACTAATAATTTATAGCCCAAAAACTTATCAGATCGAATCTGTTCATCTAGTTACTATCTCGCCAGAAGAATATCAAAAAAAATATGAAAAAATGAAAAGGGCCTCATGGGATTTGACTATTGCCCCGGAAGACATGGAATCAACCAAAGAGGGTTTCTTAAAAACGATGCCTGATAAAAAAAAGCAGATAGAAACTCTTTTTGTTTTTTTAGAGATAACCGGTTCGCCCGAAGGAAAAAATTTTTTAACCAGTCTTTATAAAAAATTCCTGGAAATTGAAACGATGATGTTATTTTTTGATCCACAATCTATTAACGACACCAAAGTAATAACCCTTTATTTTATAAGATACCTAAGTCAACACCCTGATTTTAACCCCCGAGAAAAAAATCAAAAAGAAATAAAAAAAATAATCGAGGAAGCTTTTCCTGATTTTATTAACTCACCTTTCTTCGAAGAAATAAACCAAATTAAAAAAGGTTGGTCTGAAAAATTTATATTTTCTAAACCCTTAAAAAAACGAAAATAGGCGAAAAATTCTACTTTACTTGACTAAAGTAACACCCTGTGCTAAACTCACTTTATGACTAAAGAAGCCAAGTGGACCAAAGAGCTTTACGGCGTCATCCTGGGCCTTAAAACCCCCGAGGAAGCCCGCAGGTTTTTTCGCGATCTTTTGACCGAACAGGAACTAATCGAATTCGGCCGCCGCTGGCGAGCCGCGCAAATGCTCGAAAAAAACCTTCCTTACACCGAAATCGTCGCCGAAACAGGATTAAGTTCAACCACCGTGGCCCGCGTGGCTAAATGGCTAAATAAAGGTATGAAAGGTTACAAACTGGCTTTGGCCAGACAAAATAAAGAGCATCAACACTATTCTTCCCCTTCCAGGAAAGGATAGTTTTGGTTTTTAATTAAAATCAGACACCTCGGCTGGAAGGCTGAGGTGTTTTTTAAATTTTCTAATTATTTAATTTTTGAATTATGAAAAACAATCTTCTTTTCATTGGCGGAACCCGTGGCGATGAGCCGATTGGTGTCGAAGTACTGAAAAAACTATCACAAGAGCGTTCAGATTTTGATTGGATTGTTGGTAACAAGCCGGCGCTTAAGCAAAACACTCGTGGATTTGAAGGCAATCTAAATCGCAGTGCCCCGGGTGACAAAAACTCACCACTTTATGCCTCGCGACGAGCTGCAGAAATTCTTGAAAAAACAAAAAACTATAAATATATCATAGATCTTCATGGAACCAATAAACAAACGGACATTTTCATTATTATCACTAATCCGAAACTGAAAAATTGGCAGTTGGCCGCCTTGTTAGACATAAAAAACATCGTCTATTGGCCAAGTTTTAGCTCTGAACTTACCGGTCCGTTAAGTGAGTACTTTCCGTGTGGACTAGAAATCGAATGCGGACCAAAAAACGAACCGCAGACCGAAAAAAAATTAGAAAAAATTTTAATAGACTTTCTGGATAACAAAAAAAACAAGACTGTCGTGCAACAAAAATTTGAAGTTTACAATTCGTTAAAAACTGCTCCGCCGTTTTCATTGAAAGAATTTGAGGAAACGGAAATTGATGGGGAAAAATTCTTTCCTTTGTTAATAGGTTCCTACCAAAAAGATGGTGTGGTTTGCTACAAAATGAAAAAAACTAATTAGTCCTCCCTTCTCTGTTTCTTTAACAAAAGCAACAGAGGGTGGAAATACTAATGTTTCCAAAAACGTCCAAACGAGGTACGACATGCAAATTCGTCCGGTTCGTCAACAAGATCTTCCCGCTCTGATCAATCTATACCGACAGTGCTTTCGTGAACCGCCATGGTTCGAAGAATTCACCAGCCTGGAGGTGTTCGATGATTTCACATTAGTCCTTGCCTGGCCTGACCACATCTTTCTGGTAGCTGAAGAAGCTGGACAAATCGTCGGTGGGGCCATCGCCTACGATCTGAAATACAAACCCGATGTGGCTGCCCACATCTCAGAAGGCGGTCAGACGATCTACATGGCCGAACTGTTCGTGGACAAAAACCTGCGTTTTCAAGGTGTTGGTCGAGCTTTGGTTTTCGCGCGCTTGGCTCTGGCCAGACTGAAAGGATACACCAACCTGGCTGTACGCACTTCGGTCGATCAACCGGCTATCAAACATCTCTACTGCGACATCTTGGGAGCAACTGTCGTCGCCGCCCAAGACGTGGTTTCAACCAAAATCATCGCCGGTGTTCCACAACAGATTTCCGATAAACGAATCATTGTGTGTGGACTGATTCCGGAAATCGCTCTTGTCGAAACCTTGCGAATGACATGGTGTCCGATCAATAATCGACTGGATCAAATACCTGTTTGATATAGACCTACGGCTTTTAGGACAGCACTCTAGTTGTCCTATTTTCTTTTTTTATTTATAGTTAGGACACTATGAAAGAAAAGGTTTTCTCTGCCCTAGTCTGCGGCTATGGTGTGCCAAAAAACATCTTAAATGACAAAAATTACCACACTTACTTAACGCAAATTTTTAATTTTCTATTTGACCGTTTCGCAAACACTTCAGGAACTGTGGTTCTAAGCGGCGGGGCAACCGATTGTTTTCCACCGTTTAAACGAACCGAGGCAAGGGAAATGAAAAAATGGTTTGATCAAAAAATTAGAATCGTTCAAAAGGAGACAGGGCAAAAAATACCTTGGGCTTTTATTCTCGACAACAAAGCTTTAAGTACGGTGGAAAACATTTTATATTTTAAGCCGTTGGCTAAAAATAAAATTTTTATTTTTGCCGAAAAGACAAGAGCCGAAAGAATAAAAAAAATTTCCAAAAAAATTTTTAAAAATAAAGTCAACTACCACCGACTTCGTCGGTGGCTTGTTGGTTGGATAAGAGCTACGCTCATTGAATCGGTTGGTTGGTTGTTGGTTTTTTGGCATATCGGA
>C687J13896_1001829_pt1 | contig 10510 bp, 9 predicted proteins | sample RifGroE2_FD_13896 | JGI IMG/M metagenome (IMG submission 13896)
CAGGTTTGTGGGCAATCCCGGGAGGATTTATAGATTTTCATGAGTCTGCGGAAGATGCTGCTAGAAGAGAGATAAAAGAAGAATTAGGAATTGAATTAACGAACTTACAATTTCTTTGTTCTTTTGCTAATGATTATTTATACAAAGGAACTCAGTATTATCCCTTGGATATATTTTTTATTTCAAAAATTGATTTAGAAAAAATTGTACCAGTAGATAAAAAAGAATTATTAGATGGAAAATTTTTTTATATCAACAATATCCCCTTTGATGAATTTGCATTTATATCTCAGAAAAAAGCGATAGATTATTATATAAAACTTATTAAGAATTAATAAAAAGATTAAAAAATGGCTCTTGGATGGAGTTTGCTTTTTTGTTTATCCTGTGGCAGAATAAAGTTGATTTAAATTTATAATTTTGACTTAAAAAATCTTGGTATATGCAGTTAATTGACGGAAAAAAAATCGCTGAAAGAATCAAAGATGAGGTAGCTCATGAGGTATTTGAATTGGAAGAAGCGCGTCCTAATTTGGCGATTATTTTGGTTGGCGAAAGAGAAGATTCAAAAATTTATGTTTCGCTAAAAGAAAAGCAGGCGAAATCTGTCGGCATTGATACGCATCTATATAAATGTGATGCGGACATCAAAGAAGAGGCTTTGTTAGCGATGGTGGATTTCTTGAATGAAGATGAAATGATCGATGCGATTCTTATCCAACTGCCTTTGCCCGACGGTATTGATACGGATAGGGTAATAGCCAGAATGAAGCCGGAAAAAGATGTCGATGGATTTCATCCGGAAAATTTGAAAAAATTACTCTCTAGCTGTGACTATGAAATTGAACCGCCGTTGATCGGCGTAATTTTGGCGATTCTCGAGGATATAAATTTCTCTATTAGTGATAAAAAGGTTGTGGCATTGGTCAATTGGAAAGTTTTAGGTGATGTTGTAAAACATGTGTTGGAATGCAGAGGTGCAAGAGTTGAGATTGTTCATGCGGATGATTCAGATTTGAAAAGGAAAACTCAACAAGCCGATGTTCTGATCGTGGCGATCGGTAAAGAAAAATTTGTGACTGCCGAGATGCTTAAGCAGGATGCAGTGGTGATTGATGTTGGTATTAATCAATGTGCCGACGGAAGTATCTGCGGCGACGTTAACGAAGCAGACGTCAGCGAAAAGGCCGGTTATCTAACGCCTGTTCCCGGCGGAGTCGGACCGCTGACTATCGCCACCGCTTTCAAAAATACAGTTTATTTGTGCAAGAAAAGGAAAAAATAATTCCCCTCTTGAGACTTCGTCGTCCTGGGCGGGGTGTGTTACATGGTGAATAAACAATAAGGTTTTGTTTGGTCGCGTTTGAAACACACCCGGCGCTTCGTGCCACCCCTCTCAAGAGGGGAGTTTTAATACTATGACTTTAATTGAGAAACAAAAACAACAATTGGTAGAATTGCTGAAAATCCATTATGGTTATCAGAGTTTTCGACCTGGGCAGGAAAAAGTGATCGATAGTGTTTTGGCTGGCAAGGATACTGTTGTCATTATGCCCACCGGCGGCGGTAAATCTCTTTGTTTTCAGTTGCCTGCCTTGGTTTTGGATGGCATCACTATTGTTGTCTCTCCACTAATCGCTTTGATGAAGGATCAGGTGGACAGTTTGGCTCGTGTCGGCATCCCGGCAACTTATATCAATTCCTCTATTTCGCCGAATGAAACAAGCGAGCGCTTGGAAGCGATCAAGCTGGGTCGTTATAAATTACTTTATATCGCACCGGAACGTTTTTATAGCCAAGACTTTTTGGCTGCTCTCTCGGTTATCAAGGTGAGTTTGTTTGCCATTGATGAGGCGCATTGTATCAGCTCTTGGGGGCATGATTTTCGTCCCAGCTATATCAGGCTGCGTGAGGCGATAAAATTTTTGGGTAACCCAACAGTCTTGGCTTTGACTGCCACGGCTACGCCGGAGGTGCGAGATGATATTATCAAACAGCTTAATTTAGAAAAACCGAACCTAGTGGTTACCGGTTTTGCCCGACCCAATCTTTCCTTTGGCGTAATCCATTCCAACGAGGGGCAAAAACCGCAATATGTCATTGATGCGATCAATGGCGCTGCCGAAGGCTCTGGCATTATTTATGTCGGCACGCGCGGACGAGCTGATCAGCTCTTACAGATCTTGCTTGATAATGGTATTGAGGCTACCTGCTATCATGCTGGTATGGATCCGGCAGACCGCAAATGGGTGCAAGAAAATTTTATCAAGAACAAAGCCAAGGTGATAATAGCGACTAATGCATTCGGTCTGGGCATCGATAAACCGGACGTACGCTTTGTAATTCATTACGATATGCCTGGCACCATCGAGGCTTATTATCAGGAAGCCGGGCGCGCCGGGCGTGACGGTAAGCCAAGTTTCTGCTTGCTGCTTTCCAATTCTCGCGATCGTGTTTTGCAAGAATTTTTTATCAAAGGTGATAATCCGCCCGCCGAGCTTGTATTGGAGCTTTATGAAATATTGCTTAGCTATGAGTCGGACAGAGTGCTGGTTACCTACAGTGAATTAATGAAAATGGTGGGGGGCAATGCTCCGGATATGGCCATCGGTACAGCGATCAAACTATTAGAAAAAGACGGCTACATCAGACGGTCACAAGATAAAACCGGTAACGCCTATTTGAAGCTATTAAAAACCAAGGCTGAGATAATCGAATTGATCGGCGGTCGGGCAAAAACACAATTGGAAATTATTGAAAAATTAATCGGGAAATATGGAGAACAGTTGGTGGAAGGTTTTGAATTCAATCTCGAAGAGGCTGCTGGCATCTTGGAAATAAAAAAAGATTCCATTAGCCGATTGATAAAAAAATTAAAAGATGTCGAGGCCGCGGAATACAAACCGCCTTTCAAAGGGACGGAAATCATTATCTTGAAGAGAGTAGCGCGAAGCGAGGTCAACCTGGACTTTACCGCTTTGCGTGAAAAGATGCGTCATGCCTATGCCAAGTTAGATAAGATGGAGAATTATGTTTATCACGATGAATGTCGGCCCGGCTACTTGATGGATTATTTCGGTGAGTCAGAAAATGATTGCGGCAAGTGTGACAACTGTTTAAATAATGTGGATCAGCCTAGCTATGAAAATCTGGAGAAAACGAAAAGCAAAACCAAGGTTAAAAACACCGAGAGTCTTGGCACCAAATTAACTCAGATTGAAACCTATGAATTGTACAATCAGGGCAAGAACATTGACGAGATGGCGCAGATCAGAAACTTAAAGCCCGCGACTATCGTTGAACATCTTTGTTATCTGATTGAAAATAAACTGAAAATCGACGTTAATAAATTTGTTTCTTTAGAAAAACAACAAGAAATATTGGAGGCGATTGAAAAGGTTGGCGGAGCAAAATTAACTCCGCTTAAAGAAGCTTTGGGGGATAAAGCTAATTGGGATGAGATAAAATTAATGTTGTCAGTTTGGAAAAAAAGTAAATAACACTCCGTCATTCCCGTCCAGTCAAGCTGAGGATAATCCTCCGGCGGAAATGCACTTCAATATCGCAAATTTCTGGATTCCCGCCTACGCGGGAATGACACAAAATTTAAAATTTAGCCTCAAAAACATTAATTTAAAAGTTAAGGCGTTTTATAGCAATAAACCATAATCTTTGTTAAAATGGTAATGAAATTAATCATTATCATTTTTTTATGAAAAAGTTAGCTATTGTTATTTTTCTTAGCCTGTTATTTTTTAATTTAAACCCAACCTCAGGATTTGCTGCAGTCAAAATCGGCTTTGTCAGCAATAATATCTGGCTGGACAAAGACGCGCCCTTGCTAGCAGGCGATCAGATTAAAATCTCAACCGTATTGGTAAACAGTGATATTAAGGACATTGATGGCTATATCACTTTTTATGACAATAGCAACGTAATCGGTTCTGCTATTCATTTTGTGTTGCAGTCCGGGGGCACAAGTTTAAAGACGACTAACTGGACTGCAGTCGGTGGCAATCATCAGTTCAAAGCTGTGATCTCAGGCGCATCTGCAATCGGCACTGATGGCACCAGAACAGCTATCAACGCCAATGTGGTCAGCCAGACGGAAGTTATTTTTGTAGATGTGGATACGGATGGCGACGGCATTCCGAATCAGCAAGAAACAGCAAATGGCACCAACCCTAATAATCCGGATACCGATGGCGATGGAGCAAATGACGGTGTTGACCCTGCTCCGACCAATCCGAACGTGACAGACGGGCTAGATACTGATGGTGATGGGATATCTGATAAGGTGGATTCGGACCAGGACAATGATGGTCTGTATAATTGGGAAGAAAAAAAGTTGGGCACCAATCCTTTGAAATATGATACCGATGGAGATGGTTATAATGATAAAGAAGATGCCTTTCCACTGGATCCCAAGCGCTGGAAAAAAGAAGCTGTAAAAATTGAAGAAGAGAAAAATACTTTTTCTGCAACTGTAACCAGCGGCGTAGCAACCTCAACTAAGCTTTCAGAAAATTTAGATTCTGACTTAGTCGGTTCAATCGATGATGATCAACTTGGTCAAGTTTTGGGTGAAAAAGTTTTTAATAATTCTACTACTGAAGAATCGGTTGTGGGCGCAATTACGGAGGGTAACGCGGAAAAAGTGGCCAGTAGAGTGAATTTTTGGGACAATACAATTTTAAAAATCTTGTCGGCTTTGGCGATTATTTTTTTAGCCATCGCCCTACTCTTCTTTTATTTATCCGCTAAGAATAAAAAAGAAAACAAGGGAAATAACAACATAGAAAATTAATTGACTTTTATCTAAAATTAGTATAAATTCTAGTTAGAAAAATCAAACAGCTCAGGGAGGATTCTTTGGGTTGTTTTTTTTGTATATTGATCATTCACAACAAATAATCCTATTGGAGGGGATATGTCGACAATACTTATCACCGGCTTTAAACGCTTTGGAGATTATCTTTCTAACCCTACCGAGACCTTGCTTGATCAGATCAATGAAACAAAGATCGGTGGGTACCGGATTAAGACTTTGGTCTTTCCGGCCGAGATAGTTGTTGGTTACGGATACATATCCGTAAACACCGCCTTGCTCAATCAAGCAACGATGATACTTTCTCTCGGCCTCTGGTCTAGTATCCGAGGTGTACAATTGGAAAAGAGTTGTCAGAATTGGGTCGACAATGTAAAATATTGTCCACCCTCGCAAAACAATCAACCAGTTTCCAAATTAGAACCGCCAAGGGAGATAATTGAAATCCCATCTACCGGCTATGATATCCAAAAGTTTTCTAGCGGATTGAATAGTTGGGGTCTGGAGCTTTTTATTTCCCGCAATCCCAGCGGCTTCTGTTGCAATTCGCTGGCCTACTCGACTATGTGCGCGATCAGAGGCAGGGCATTAAATCTTGGCTTCGCTTTTTTGCACGTGCCGTGCACTAACGAATGCATCCTGCCGGAGGAAAGGAAAGGAAAATTCATCATAACAGAAGAGCAGTTAACAGGGGTGATCGAAAGTTTTATTGGCGCAGTTTACTGACAAAGGGGGTAAGGGAAAATGATCAGGCAATTTTTGGGTAAATGTGGTTTTAAACCATTACACCTGGGAATCTTCATCTCAGGTAGCGGCACAGACATGATGGCAGTGCTTTTGGCTTATCTGGCGGGTTCTTTCGTCGGTATGTTCAAAATCACGGTCGTCAGCACAGTCGAAGACGCCCCTGGAATCGAGAAGGCCAGAAGGAACGGAGTAAAGGTTATCGTAGTGGCAAGAAAAGGAAAGAAAAAAGAGCAGTTCAGACAAGAAGTAGTAAGGGTTATAAAGGAAGAAGGTTTTGACCTGGTTTTTCTGCTTGGCTGTCTGGCTTACATCCCGAAAGTGGATGGAGTGGAGATGTTTAATATCCATCCGGCTGATAAAAAGAAGTACGGTGGCATGGGATGGCATGGTCTTAAAACCCACTTGCATGTTCTTGTGGACATCCTCGACGATATTATTCACTACGGCTACGATTTCCAACAACGGTATGAAACCGAAATCGTCGTGCATCGCGCCCATAAAGACGGGGTAAGAGAAGGAGAGGACACTTCAGAGGAGTTTGATGTTGGTCCGGCATTCGTCACNCAAAAGGTGACCATTCCTCACTACATGCTGCAAAAAATCTATGACAACAGAGAGGATTTAAAACTGGATCCGGAGAAGCTGCTCCTGCCTTATGCCGATGATCTTCAGAAGTACGTGTTGCGCTTCGAATGGGGGCTTCTGATCTCCGCCGTGCAAAACGCGGTAACCGAAACCATCGCAAATCTTGAAGGTGAGAGATATCTCGAGAAACTGAGAGCGGCGTAAAACTTGATCATTGATAGCAACCGGCGGGAATCTAATTCCCGCCCTTTTTTATTTTCAAAAAGATGTTAGAATCAAAATAGAAAATAACATCTTTAAAAGTGGTTCTGTCATTCTTGTGCAGACGAACCCAGCCCTAAAGATTAATAAAATGGATCCCCGCTTTCTCGGGAATGACGAAATATTTATGAACAAACAAACACAAGATAATTTATTGGCGATTGTGAAGCGGAACTATGAGGATATCGCTAGTGAATTTAATGAAACCAGAAAAAAATATCTTTGGCCGGAGCTGGTTAAATTGGCAGAGCAGGTAAAAGATGGCGATTCGGTTTTGGATGTCGGCTGCGGCAACGGCAGACTAAGACAAGCTTTCATAGATAAAGCGATTAATTACCTGGGTGTTGATAATAGTGAAGGTTTGATTAAATTTGCAGAGGAGAATCAAGAATCAAGAATCAAGAATCAAGAATTTTTATTGGGGGATATATTGGAATTAGATAAATTGGAAATTGGAAAATTTGATTATATTTTTTGCGTTGCGGTTTTAAATCATATTCCTGGGAAAGACTTGCAAATCAAGGCCTTGGAGCAGATGAAAAATAAATTAGCTTCAGGCGGAAAAATAATCATCACCAACTGGAATCTATGGTGCAAGACCAAATACCTTAAAATTATTTTAAAACTTGCATTACTAAAGATGATTGGAAAAAATGAAATGGATTTTGGTGATATAGTTTTTAATTGGAAACGTGGAGAAAATAGCCAACGCTACTACCATGCTTTCACTAAATGCGAATTGAAAAAGTTGGCGAAAAGGGCAGGTTTTAGAATCGAGCGGCTTTACAAGGATAAGTATAATTATTATATGGTGTTGACTATAAAATAATTTAAAAAATAAAAAAACAGCAAGTTAATTGCTGTTTTTTTATTTTCTAATGTTTAAATCAACAAGGCAGCGCCAATTGCTCCTGACAGCTCACCTAATTTGCCAGTTACAATCTTTATTTCTTTAGCTTTCGGATTAACAACAGTTTGTTTAAAAATTTTCTTTGCTCTTGGTAAAAACAAATCGCTGGAGCGAGTCGCTCCGCCGCCGACAATGATAATCTCCGGATCAATCAAATTAGCGATGTTGGCAAAAGCGATACCCAGAATTGTGCCCAATTCATTGAAAGATTTTTCTGCCAAGACATCTCCCTTGTAGGCTTCTTCTGCCAGGATAGCCGGGTTGCTTTGAGTGAGTTTGTGATAAGCAGTTTCCAGATTCATGCCAGTGTTGAAATCTATTACCATTGAGCCAGGCTCCCCGGCGGTACCATGCCCACCTTGATAAATGTTCTGGTTGATCCACCAACCAGCGCCGATTCCTGTGCCTACGATTACTCCATAAATGTTAGAATATTTTTTACCTGCGCCCATGAGCGCTTCTGCTCTAGCAAAACAATTGGAGTCATTATCAATCGCTATCAGAGAGTCTGAATCGATTTTTTCTTTGATCAGGTTGATTATCTTGATGCCATTTAACAATGGTATGTTATTGCATTTGATTATCTTGCCTTCTACTACATCAACAATGCCCGGAATGCCGATACCGATCCCTTTGATTTTTATCTTGTCTTTTTGCGCACGATCCCGCAATGGCTCAATCAAGGCAGAAAGCATCACCGTAAATTTATTCAAATCTTCTTTTGGGGTGGCCAGCTTGTAGTCTGCGATTACTCTTTTGCCATCAAATAATGCGGCGCTCATTTTGGTGCCGCCGATATCAATGCCTATGGTATACTCCGACTTCTCTCTTTTGATCATATTCTAGATAATTTAATATATTACTTTTATTCATTCTTATAAATAGTTTTGGTATATTCCCAAAAGCCGGGACGGTTATTTTTCTCTTTTTCCCAATACCACCATTCTACCCCCCAAAGATAAAATTCTCTAAAACCGGTTTGGCTGGAAAATTCTATCATCTCTTTAAATTTTTCCAAGCTCATAGTCCGATCCCTTTCGGCTTGATCCATTTCGGAAAGATAGCTCGGTCCCCAGGGTTCGGCTTGCAATTCGATGACTAGCCAATCTTTAGGTTGAGCAAAAATTCTTGCTAAATTTCTTTTGATGATAAAAAAGCTAGGCCCGATCGGATAATGGATGTAGCTATCAAGCTTGCTGGAGTAGGTGTTTCTATACATGGTAGTGCCAAAAATATCTGCTCTTTTGGCGGCGGAAACCCACCATGATAGCTCGCCCGAATCTGTTACTACGATGGGACGGGAATCAAGCTGGCGGACCAAGGCGATTTCTCTATCTAATAATTTCTTGTTCAGTTTTGGACACTCGCCAAAATTTAACAAGAATGGTTCGTTTTCAATCTGCCAAGCAGTGATCAAAGGTTGCTCTCTGTAGCGAACGATAGTTTGGGTGATGTAGTCCAGGATCTTGCTTTCTTGTTCACTCTCCGTCAGGTCATTTGTCCAATCTGGATAATGACATTCCGGCCAACGAGGCAGACGCCCGCCAACGGCCAGAATGATTTCTGCGTCATGTTCAGTAGCTCGAGCAACTTGCCAATCCAAGGATTGCCAATCGTAAGCATCTTTATTGCCTTCAATCTCATCCCAATAAGCCACCAGGCGCAGTTTTTTTATCTGTAGCTCATCCAGCATGGCCAGATATACTTTTTGCCAGTCCAGGCCAAGATCCTCCGACTGTTTTTTTGAATATGTTACGCCATAGCGCAAGTCCTTTTTGGCATAAATCGTGCCCAGGCTCAGAGCCATCACCAAGATAATCAAAGCGAAAAATATTAAAAGGTAGTTTTTAATTTTTTTAAGCTTGGCAAACATATTTTTTATTTATTTTTATGTGGTTGGCGTATTTTGAGTTATTCCCACAGCAAGCTTCATGATATAGAGGGCGATTCCCCAAGATGCTAGGACGACAACCAAGCCGATGACCCCATTTGATAATCTGGATTTTGCCGTTGTTACTTTTGCCTGGTCTCCTCCGGCGGTCATCCATTCAAAGCCGGACCAGATTATCAATACCAGAAAAATAATGCCTAAAAAGGTTAATAAAATATAGATTATGCTAGCAACTACCGATTGAACATCTTTTTGTGGCGCTCCAACTTGCTCATAGGCAACGGTGCCGATTGTACTTAAACCACCTTCTTCGACATTTTCCAATAAGCCCGCCTGGACTGGGATTGTATTAAACGATAAGGAGGTAAAAATAAATAAACTCAAATTGAAGGCAAGTATTTTTTTCCAAACATTTTTCATATCTTGTTTAAAATTACGAATTATATTTTAATTATAACCAAAATCAATAAAAAATGCTACAATAAAATAAAGTAAAAGTTTAAAATTAAAAATTTAAAATAAAATAGCGATATTTTGCATTTTTAATTTAAATTTTTGAATTTATAATCATGAATTTATCCAAAAAAGTAGCCTTAAACACAATTGTCCAAATATTCAGTAAAGCTGTCTCGATTGCGCTAGGCTTGATTGCGGTTGCCATAATGACTCGCTATCTGGGGCCGATCGGTTTTGGGCAGTACACCACAATCATCACCTTTTTGTCCTTTTTTGCCGTGGCTGCCGATCTGGGGCTTACGTTGGTAACCGTACAGATGATTTCTCAGCCGGGTATAGACCAGGATGAGGTTCTAAGCAACCTTTTTAGCTTGCGCCTTTTTACCGCAGTTTTCCTTCTGCTGTTAGCACCGCTTTCTGTCTTCTTTTTCCCTTACGATCCACAGGTTAAAATTGGCGTAATGCTAGCTGCGGCCTCTTTTCTTTTTGTCGCACTCAACCAAATCTTGGTCGGTTTGTTCCAAAAGAATCTGCGTTTGGACAAAGTTTCCATTGCCGAAATTGCCAGTCGGATAATTTTGGCGGTGGGGATTTTCTTGGTCGCTCGCTTCAATTATGGCTTGAATGGCATTGTCATCGTAACAGTCCTAAGCAGCTTGTTGAGCTTTCTATTACACTATTTATTTTCTTTAAAATTAGCAAAAATTAAGTTAAATTTTAATTTTAAGATTTGGCAAGAAATTATAAAAAAGTCTTGGCCGATCGGTCTGACTATTGTTTTTAACCTGATTTATTTACGCGCCGATACTTTGATTTTGTCTCTGTTCAAGGG
>C687J13896_1001853_pt1 | contig 10411 bp, 13 predicted proteins | sample RifGroE2_FD_13896 | JGI IMG/M metagenome (IMG submission 13896)
AGTTTACGCGCATACATGCGCAAAATGCGATTAGCAACTGAGTGGAAAGTTCCTGCCCAAATTCCAGATGATGAATCTCCCAAAAGCTGATTCACCCGACCAATCATTTCGCGTGAAGCCTTGTTTGTGAATGTTAAAAGCAAGATATGATCAGGGCTAACCCCATGCTCAAGCAACCAAGCCACCCGATAAGTAATAGTCCGAGTTTTCCCAGACCCAGCCCCAGCCAGCACCAAAACCGGCCCATCACCTTTTTGCACAACATCAAATTGTTGATCATTTAAGTCGTTTTGATAATCGATCTTGAGATCTTTCGCTGTCTTCGATGATAAAACAAACTCAGTCATAGTGAGTGTAGTTTATCGTAAAAAGGGAAAAGTTAAAAGTAAAAAGTAAAAAGTAAAAAGTAGAAAGTAGAAAGTAAGAAAACTACAAGACCTAAAAGACCTACAAGACTTACTTCCCTGCCCGACCTACTCTCTTCCCCCAAACTCAAACCCCCGGTGGCTCGCCACGCGGGGGTTGCACGGTGCACGCGGTACGCGTGCTAGGTCTTGTCAGCGTCGGCAACAGGGTGTGCGAACACAGAATCGATGAACTGTCGCGATCGCGACGGTCGCGGAGGTTCGATGACCTCAACGACGGACATGTCGACTTCTGCGACGATGACACGGCTGTTGCCGGGATCGACCCAGTTGGCCGTGAAGGCCACGCCTTCACGCGCGACCGGCTCGGGAAGGTCTTCTTCCGACTCGGGCCCGGCGCTGACCGGCGATTCGACCTTGTAGTCATCGGCGAGCTTATCGATCATGGCTTTAAGCTTTTCCTTGGTCCTGTAGAAAATCGCCAGCGAACGCAAGGTCGACAACCGATTCATGAGCGTCCGCACGATGTCGGCAGCTTCATGGTGGCCGTTGATAATCCTGCAGCCGTTGACCCAGGCCTCGATGACGTCGATCCTAGCTTCCTCGATGAACTGATGCTTCGCTCCTTCAACATCGTTTTCACCGATGCCACCCAGCTCGATGAGCCGATCGAGGTAGTCGATCAAGACGATGCTCGGATGCCAGCGATTGGCCATGCTCTCGATCACGATCTCTTTCATGCGATCCTCCAGGATTCGCTAGTCGCCGACTTTATAGCCGGATTCGACCGCTGTTTTGTACATTTTTCTTAGTAAAAAGTCAATGGGGCAAAGATAGACAACAGACCACAAAACCCAAACGATACCGGACCACAAGACCTGCCAGACCTACACGACCTACTCCCCGCCCGACCTACTTCCTCAATCCCCTCAACCTCTTTCCCAACTTCCTGCCCCTCATGATATACTTATTAAAAATAATTGATTTTATGCCAGAAACAAGAGCTGAGACTCCAGATCCAATCGATAAAGGCCTAGAAAGAATGAGAATAGCCATTGAACCCACTCCGGCAAGAAAAGCTGAGCTAGCCAACGCTCGAGCGCATCTTGAAGAGCTAAAAAGCGCTAGATCTAATATCGATCAATTGCAAGGATTAGAGGCTGTAGCACGCGCAAAAGAAATCAGCGCAACCAATCAAGTTGAAAAAGATAGGCTAACCCAAGAACTATCAGACGCGGAAAGTCGCTTGAGCGAACTTACTCAAGAAATGCGAAAACTTGGAGATCAATTAATGAAATACATGTCGCGTGAAGAAGCTGTGTTATATATTACCGGCGCAAAACAAATTGGAGCTTCAAAAAAACTCGGTGGTCTTCTTTGGGGCAAAACCGCGAACGCAAATTTTCTTATTGAAAAATTACAACCCATTCATCAAGAAATGCAAACAATAAAGAAAAAGAAAAATGAACTCTTAATTGCACTAGGACGACAGGAAACAAAACTTGAAATGTTTAACTAAATTATTAAATAATCAATAATACTTATAAGAGCGATGCAAACACATCGCTTTTAAATTATTTTTCTCAATTCCATCAACCCTCTTAACCTTTTATATCCTTTGCCCCACCCTCTATGCTATAATTAAACCATAAGTGGAAGCTACAATAACCACCCCCAACCCCTCCTTGGAAAAGGAGGGGGGATCGAAATAGGAGGACTATGACAACACAAAAACAAACTGCACATATTGTGGCAGTAAATATGGGCTATGGACACGAACGTCCTGCCTACACCATGAAGCACCTATCAAAAGGCAAAATTGTAATTGCCAATGATTACGCCGGGATTCCGGCAGATGACAAGCGACTTTGGGAAAGTGGTCGTAATATTTACGAAAAAATATCTCGATTTAAAAAAGTTCCGATTTTTGGAAAAATCGTTTTTGGAATAATGGATAAACTACAGCGCATTCCAGATTTTTATCCACGACGCGATCTTTCCATGCCTAGTCTGCAACTTTGGCAATTCTATGATCTAATCCACCGCAAACACTGGATGAAGCATTTGATTGATGATCTTGCCAAGCATCCACTCCCACTTCTATGTACTTTTATGACTCCAGCTTTTGCTGCTGAGGAGCATAATTATCCAGGAGAAATCTATGTCCTTTGCACTGACACTGACATTTCCCGCGCCTGGGCGCCCTATAATCCCAAGAAAAGCCGAATTAAATATTTCGCTCCCACTGGCCGGGTTGCTGAACGACTTAAGCTTTACGGGGTTCGCGAGGAGAACATCGAACTAACCGGCTTTCCACTTCCACTTAGTGCCATCGGTGGAGTTGAACCAAAAGCGATCTATCAAGATCTAGGCAGACGAATCTGCCATCTTGACCCTCGAGCGATTTTCTCATCACGAGCTCAAAAAACTCTTGATGCCAACATGGGCGGTTCCTTTTGCCCAAACCTGCGCAAAAAAAACGGTAAACCAATTTCACTAGCATTTTTTGTTGGTGGAGCCGGTACACAGCGGGAGATTGGTGCAGAAATCATAAAAAGTTTGACCTGCGATATTAAGTTATCAAAAATTAAATTAACACTTGTTGCCGGAACCAGACCTGAAGTTGCTCAGTACTTTGAAGATGAGATTAAAAAAGCTGGACTTTCAAAAGAACGAAAAAGCAAACTGGTTGATGTACTTTTTGAATCAAATCGCCAAACATACTTTGGTGCTTTGGAAAAAGCCTTGCGTGGATTTGATGTTATTTGGACAAAACCATCAGAAATGTCTTTTTACACAGGACTAGGACTACCAATAATTATGACCCCACCGGTTGGATCACAAGAAGATTTTAATAGACAATGGTTAATGCAAATCGCAGCTGGCGCAGATCAGCTTGATCCAAAATATACTAACGAATGGTTTTTTGATTGGATTGCGTCAGGTGCGCTTGCTCGCATGGCTTGGAATGGATTTATCGAAGCCCCAACCCACGGTACCTATCGAATAGCTGACATTATCGAAGGCAAACCAAACACAATTCACGAACTGCCGTTAGTGGTTTAGTAGTAGCGTTTCAATACACAGACAACACAACAAGACCTGCCAATCCTACAAACATACGCCCCTCCCGACCTACTCCTCAATCCCCAAACAAAAAACCACTCAAGGTTCATAACCAAGAGTGGTTTTTAAAAAATTACTTCAAGTCTCGCAAGTCGTACTTTTTCCCTTCTTTAAGCCACTTTGCAAGTGTTCGCATTCCGCGTGTTGAAACAAGGATTGAGATCATTTTTCCAGTTGCTGGATTAAGCAAGCGCTTTTTTTGTAAATTTGGGTTTTGTCGACGCTTTGTTTTGACATTTGAGTGACTGACATTATTTCCAGTTAAAGGAGTTTTGCCAGTAACAGCACAGATTTTAGACATAATGTTTGTGTTTACAGCCGTAATAATAGACCATGGGCTCAATTTTGTCAATGGAGTTTATTTGAGTTTATTTGAAGGATAGAATGGAGATAAAGAGACTTAGGTTACGAACATTGACAAGATCTTGAAAAAACAGCAATATTTTTACGAGATAGAGGACTAGATACCCGAAACATTTCTTCCAACCTCAGGTCTATAGGGAGTCATATATGCTCACGCTCAGCAATCATATCATCGGCATCACGACCGGAACCTCCTTGAGATTCGATCGCGCAACAGGCCGTCTCGAGCTGCGCTCTAGCAACGGTGGAGCTATCTCCATTGATGGTCGGTCACACATGACTCTCCTCATCGCCGACCACGATATAAGCCTCGACCTTTTCATGGGAATGTGCAACCTCATCGCGACCATACTCAGCCTCGTATTCGTCCTCGACGGCGGAAGTCGCTATCACTGGTCCGGACATTTTGCCGAAGATCCCCAGGTCGTAGCCATGCGTCAGAGGATACACGCACCCATTGTCGCCGACCCAACTTCTACAACGTGAGCCCTCGTACTCGCCCCTTCCCGAAACACCCCGCCTCGACGGGGTGTTGATGTTTTTTTTGGGGGAAAGGGGGTGCAAAGGATTTAGAGGATAAAAAAACCCATCTCGAGGAACGAAGCGACAATGTGTCATTCGAAGCCTTGGCGAAGAAGGGGAGATCCTGTGTTTAACGTCAATGTTCAATTGGCTACGCACGGGATCCTTCGTCGCCTTCGGCTCCTCTGAATGGTAGTCTTGTATGCCCCCTACACCCCTGGTGCGATTTCCACTACCTCTTGACACATTTTTACTATGTCCATTGCTCTTTGTTCTGATATATCCATTTTATGAGAAAGCTCATCTGGTTCAACCGTGATCAAATCTCGACAAAGTAAAAGGTCGTTGTTTGATAACTTTTCAATCTCTGATTTTGTGATTTCATCAAGCACTGTCACTGGGTACAAACCAATGTTATCCACCATCTGAGCGAATGTACGCTCCTTGGGGACATTCCAACCAATCATGTGAATGCCTTTGCAAATTCCATATTCACTAGCTCTGGTTGTAAAACGAGCATTAGTAACAATCCAAGCCTCATCAAAATGTGGACACTTACCAACCGCAGCTCCGTCAACAAGATCTAAAAACCGAGCCCAAGTTGCAAGCACATCTTTTAGATTAACAACATCTTGGAAATTATTGCGAAACTTAGCTTCAATAAAAATCAGACGATTGTCTTTTTGCGCCACAACATCAATCTCATGGGGGACGCAAGCCCCTTGATAATCTTCCTGTGGCGCATGAGCATCATATCCATAAGCGTTTAAAATTGCAGCCACATATCTTTCAAACTGAAAGCCGGCTGGCCCTAGACGCAAAAGACCGGATCGAAGATCGTACCGGCAGGCTAAACACTTTTTATCTTTTTTAAGTTGTTCCAAAACAAGTTTATAAATCTGTGCCGTGGTCATGCCATTATGTAAACGCTTTTGTACCTCTGCGACAACAGAGTCAGCTGCTTGCTCTGTAGCGCCCGTCCGCATAATACTTGCCCGAATTTTTTGCGGGTCAAACTGGGCGCGCTCCCCTGACGATTTTATGATTTGCATACACCACTATTCTACCATAGAACTAAGCAACTCTTTTCCCTTCTGTGCCCAATTATTTTCTCCCAAAGTTTCTTTTTCTAAAATATATAAACTCATCACATCAATAATCTCTTCTTGATCTTGTAAATCCTTAACATATTTTTTTTTTTTTTTGATCATCCTCGATTTGTAGCCAAAGCTGCTTATCATAAATCCCCTCAATCCCCTCATCAGACTCAATTGCATCTTGAATATATGAGACGATCGACGCCTGTACCTCTTCTATGGACAATCCGCTTAAATCATCAGAAGACAAGTAAGGGCGTAGAAAATCAACCCAGGATTCGAGCTGAACATCGATAGTCTCAGGATCAAAATGATAATCAGTAGTTTCGTAATAAGGCTTCATCACAAGTTGGATCCTGTCTGGATTTTGATCGATCCCTGAATCAACATATCCCTGCAATAATGCACGAGCAACTGAAAAATCCATGTCAGTGTCAACAAATGTATAAAGCAAATACTGCATTGGTAAAGTAAAGTCGCTTTCAAAAGTATTTAAATGACCAACAATCATGTCCTTTAAAAACACGGCTTGATTATGCGCACGCTGCGGTTCACCGATCTGATAACTCTGCCGATGACGCAACCATTCAAGAGTTTCTGTAGTTGGCAAATCAAACAGCCGTAAAATACCAAGGGTTTGAGAAAAATTTACTGTCACCACATAATCCGCCTTAATACCCGCGACTTTTTCTATTTGCTCAACTCCATACTCCAGTCCTTCGTACGAACAAGCATTAGCTAGATAATATTCAGTTTCAATTAATGACTGCGGAATATATGCATAGGTTCCGCGAGGCACAGTGGTTATTGTTATATCCCAATCTTGAACATCAAGCGTGAACATGTGAATGGCATCACAATGCGGATTCTGATCCTCCTTTCGCGCATCAAGCCCAAGAAACAAAACATTAATTTTCGACGCGTCTTGGATTAGCGCGTCTGACTCCTGGCTTAGACGAGCATTCTGAACTTGCTCAACAATCGCATCGATCTGCTCCATTTTCGCGTCACTCCATGAAGATCGATTCCAAAGCGCAGAAAATCCAAATAAAAAAACCGACAGTAAAATCAATGATGAAATAAATAGAACAATCTGACGCTCCATACTGGCATCACCTTATCCGATTTTTCAATTACTTTCAACCTAAGGGTCAGGTCTTTACTCGGAACACCAAATATCTAGAACTTGGGTCAGGTCTTTACTTTTTACTTTTTGATGTATTCATTAAGGATTTTGACAAGATTAAATACAAATTCAAACTAAAACAAATATAGCAACAAACCTAACATGTAATTTATTAATTAAACAGAGACCATCTTTTATTTAAAACTAGCCTAATATATATACCAGGTGTTCAGAGTAAAGACCTGACCCCCAACTTGAGAAAGTGGTGTAAAATGTAAAGACCTGACCCCAACTCGCGCGACTCAAAAACCCCGCGATTTCTCACGGGGTTTTTGGATTTTTGATAATCTCTTACAATAATGCGTCCTTAGCTGCTTTGTTCACTGCAAATTTTACAACTGTCTTTGCAGGGATCTTGATAGTCTCACCAGTGGCTGGGTTGCGTCCCATGCGTTCTGCACGGTGCTTCTTTGCCATCTTTCCAAGTCCTGGAAGCATGATCTCTCCACATCGCTTTACTTCTCCGTAAATAAGCTCAATTAGCTTATCGTACATCTCTGAAGCGTCTTTCTTAGAAATGCCCCACTTCTCTGCCATTGCAGCAATAAGTTGGGTCTTTGATAGTCTTTTGCTCATATCAAATTTGGGTTAATTATTGAATTTGCTTTTACATTCTAACACCTTATTTATAAAAACTCAATAAATAAAGGGATTCCTGTGTACAAATACCAACAGATAGCTGTTGGCTTGTCAAATAGCTTTGCTATTTTTAATGAAAAAACATGTAAATTATTCCAGCAAATATAACGCCAGCTATAAACTCTGACACTGGATATATCCAAGACAATTTCGTCTGACACATCTTACATCTACCGCCATGGATAATGAAACTAATAATAGGAATAAGCTGATCCCAGGTTAATTCTTTATTGCACACATCGCATTTTGATCGACCTCTGGCCCATGTTTGGCCTTTGCCAATTCGCATGAAAGCACACAAAATCGCACTGCCAAAAGCGCAACCGATTAAAAAAGCAAATACTACAGCAACTACCCCCAACTCCTCCTTGGAAAAGGAGGATAGAAAATTTGTAATCCAATCCATAAGCTAAACCTCTATCAATCTCATCAGGTACATAAGTGCAATCCCAACTATTAGAACAAAAACATGAAGAAACATGCGTATTGAACTTTCGCTATGCTTGATCTCCGGAATAAGATCAGAAGCAGCTAAATAGATAAATCCTCCAGCAGCAATCGGTAAAAGATAAACGGCCACAGACTCTGATTGCTCGGCAAACATGAAACCAATAAACCCTCCTAACACCGCAGTTAAACCAGAAAGAAAATTATAAAATAATGCCTTTGATCGTTTTAACCCGCTAAATACGAGTACTCCGAAATCGCCAATCTCTTGAGGTAGTTCGTGCAAAGCAACTGCCAAGGTTGTGACAATTCCTGTTGCTGGACTGACAACAAAAGCAGCGGCGATCACTAGCCCATCCAAAAGATTATGCACGCCATCACCAACTAGGATAAGAGTTGACAATGCTTTTTTGGATTTGAGATGTCTCTCTTCTTTGCAACATTGCTCTCCGTGATGATCATGATGCCAATGTAAAAATTGTTCGATTATTAGGAACAAACAAAATCCAAAAATTACATAAAGAAATACTGTCACGCTGGCGTCTGCCTCTAAAGTGCCTGACAATTCTTCCAATGCCTCGGGAATTAGGTGAAGAAAAGCACCACCAAGCAATCCTCCGGCAGAAAGCGATACCAGGATTAACACAATACGCTCAAGTCCTTGCTTGGAAAAAGCAAGCGTGAAAACGCTAATAAAAGAGATTAAACTAATCAGAAAAGTTGAAAGTAAAATCCACAATAATGTTGTCATATGCCCGGATTATATAGAAAAATGGAAAAAATGAAAAGAGTCCACATTGACACAAACCTTATATTATGCTATGCTTTCCTCGTCCTAGCCCAGTTTTCATAATTTGGCAGGTACAGTTAATTCACCGCGTTTGATACCAAACGCACCTAACGACATCGCCTTGTTATGGAAAACAAGCTATTCGTAGGAAACATTTCTTGGACTGCATCAGATGAGGATCTAAAGACCCTTTTCGAACAGTACGGAGAAGTTGTTTCTGCACGCATTGTGATGGACAAATTTACAAATAAGAGCCGCGGGTTCGGATTTGTAGAAATGGCCACTGCAGAGCAAGCACAAGCTGCTATTGACGGTCTTCATGATAAAGATTTCATGGGACGTCAGATCAGTGTAAACATTGCTCGACCAAAAGAGGCTTAAACCTTTTCAAAAACACCCTTTCGCAAGATAGGGTGTTTTTGTTTTTAAGCGCAACTATCATCTCAAAAATCATCATCTCCATCCTGACGATCTTTTCTTCCCCCATCTCGACGATAGGAGAGATCTTCTTGGCAAAACATTGGGGATTGAAAAGGTTATGAAAATGGAGCCGGGACAAAAATGGACTCATGCACGGCTTGAACTTCGACTCCCAGAGCAAACCTTACAAATAAACCAGAATAAAGCGTTTTACTGGTCTTTTATCGCCCTTCCTTACCCTTTGTAAGCAAGCGGACGGTTTGTAGGGCGTTTGGGGATTTGGTAGGAAGAAAGTGATGGAATTATGGCTGAAATCATTGACAAAAGGCATTATTGTGCTATAGTTAGTCCTGTTCTTTTCAAGGTTCAAGAGTGTTCTCTGACCATACGAGGCAAGTATTTTGTGGAGCTTTTTGAGCTCCTCAGCATACTTGTCTCGTGCGCGAGACTAGTTGTCGGCTCCGAGCATCTCGGGCTTCAGCGTCAACAAGAGGTGGATGATGATCGATCCGATCACGTCTGGTCAGAAGCGTCAGATCAAGGGGTTCGGCGAGATCGCCTTCGAGGCAGTGCTCGACGAGCTCGGCTTCAGCAAGAAGACGGCTCAGCGGGTTGTCATGGGCGGTGCGGCATGCCAGGAGTTGCTCAAGGAGCACTTCCGGTCGGTGCTCACTCAACTCGCGTCCCCACAGGAGTTCGCCGACGAGGAGGTCGAATCGAGCTACGGATACCTCTCGAGGGACCGTCAGCCCCGTTCGGTCACCGAGCAGGCGAATCGCCTCCGTGAGATCTTCCAGGGCATCGGCTACGCCAACGAAATGCTGGCGAATCTCCCGGTGCTGAATGGTGCCGAGGGCAAGTTCGTCATCCCGCCCTGGCAGAAGGTCGCCGCGACCTACGGCGAGGCGGTACAGATCATGCTCGGCAAGCTCCGGGTGGAGTGTGGCGAGAAGTTCGTCAACTACATCGAGGACAAGCTCGGCGCGAAGCACCTGCGGGAAGGCATCGCCAAGAAGGCCGCACTCCGGAAGCTCGCAAAGGAGCAGAAGGGGTTCGACCTCCTCGTGGTCGATGGGCAGTTCGGCTTCCTTCACCGGGGTCGCTCCGTCCGTCACGCCCGCGTCGTGATGCAGGATGGTGGCCAGTTCGGGTTCGGAGCCTTCGAGAATGGCATCATGATCCTCACCCACCCTGACCGCCTGAAGAAATACGGCGACCTGTGGCTCGACTGCGCGGGCGACGAGTACTCGCACGAGGCCGTTGGTCAGTTCCCGAGCGCGCCGTTATTCGTCTTCCTCGACGGCAATCTCAGGCTCGACACGCGTGATATTGCCCGCCCGTACGGCCACTGCGGGTCTTCCTCTGGGTTCTCTTTGCAGTAGTCCATCCTCGAGGCCTGGAGGACTTGAGCCTTTCGAACCCTTGTTCCTTGAGTCCTTCTCGCCAAAGGCGAGTC
>C687J13896_1001856_pt1 | contig 10399 bp, 9 predicted proteins | sample RifGroE2_FD_13896 | JGI IMG/M metagenome (IMG submission 13896)
CTCGATGAAGTTTTTTGGATTCCGAGCGCGGAAGTAACCAGCTGCGGCAATCATAGCCGCATTGTCTACTGAGTAAGAAAATGGTGGTACAAAAACTCTTGTTACTCGTCTCTCCCCTTCTTTGATAATCCTATTTCGAAGTTCAATGTTCGCCGCCACTCCGCCAGCCAAAATAAATGACTTTGGTTTGTACTGCTCAATGGCTCTCATTGACTTTTGAGTAAGCACATCAACCACTGCTTCCTGGAACGAAGCGGCAATGTCGCTTTTGAACTTAGCGTCATCAAGCTTGTCTTCATTTTTTCGTAAAGTGTAAAGCACTGAAGTTTTGATTCCAGAAAAACTAAATGTAAAATCATCCCGCTCAATCATGCCCCGCGGAAAATCAAAGGCAGTCTTATTCCCACCAACTGCCAGGCGAGCAATATTTGGTCCACCCGGATATTGCAGTCCTAACATCTTGGCAACTTTATCAAACGCCTCACCAGCGGCGTCATCAAGTGTTTCACCAATCCGCTCGAACTTTCCATGATCATGCATCATCACCAACTCAGTGTGACCACCTGACACGATTAAACTCAAGGCAGGAAATTTTGGAACTCTTTGCGGAAAAAATGGAAACAATCTTTTTGATCGTGGCAACCAGCTGGCGTAAACATGACCTTCCATGTGGCAGACTGGAATAAGTGGTACTCCCCAACTCCAAGCCAATGCTTTGGCAACCTCCACGCCAACTCGCAAAGCCGGTGCCAAGCCTGGGCCTGAGGTAACAGCAATAGCATCAATGCCTTGACCGTCAAACGGAAGCTCACGCTCTAGCATAGGAAAAATCGCTGCTAAATGTTCACGAGCTGCCACTTCTGGCACAACCCCACCATATTGCTGATGAGTTTGAATCTGCGACAACACAGTCGAGTTTTCAACCTTAAGCCAATCACCCTTGCCTGTTACCAAGGCTATGGCCGTTTCATCACAACTAGATTCAATCCCAAGTATTCGCATACAACAAAAGCATACAGACATTGACAATTTTGAGCAAATTGTTTACCCTCACACCTTCTTGCTTTGCACTTCGCATTGCAGAAGAGTTCCTCAAATGAAAGGAGCGGCCGTGGATGACAACCGCCACGGTCTGACCGACGCCGAGCGGGCCCGGCTCTTTGAGCCCAGCCCGTACGAAACCTCGCCTGCGGACGAAGACAACGCCGACAACCGCGAGGAGGAGGACGAGGACTAGAGCCTCAACTCGCCTTCGCGAGCTTGGCCGGCAGTGAGCCGACGACACGCACATCAGTGCAGTCGTTGTGCTCCTGCCGGCTTCTTGTTTTTCTGTAACCACTGGCCTGACCAAGCGTTGAGAGTCATAACAAAAACAAAAAAACCTCCCCTACCTCCTCCTTCGTAAGGAGGGGACCTTATCCACACCGAGATCCGATCTCTGTCCACAGGCGTCCCTGCAAATGGCAATCATAAACTAGACAAAACCTGTAAAAAATGGTGAATTGGAGTAGCTCCTTCAAGTTCCTGAGCCACGCCACCCCTCTCAATCGAGGACAGTATGGACAAGCACAACAAGTTCCACCCCGCGTTCGGCCTTCTCCACCCTGGAGAAGACCAAAACCCCCTGTTCTGTCTCAACCAGGGTCGCCCACTGTACCCAGTACGCCACAAGGCGTTCGACCCCAATGAATTTCCGCAGATCCCTGCAGAAATGTTCTTCCACAACGGGGGCAATCAATTCAGCTACACCGTCGCCCTTACCTTCACGGGCTGGGACAGACGAGATAGCGTAGTAACGCCGACATGGCACATCACTGTGTCGCCAGCCAACATTGATGTGGCTGACGCGCTCGATATCCAGATCGGCGGCAAATCTGTGACCGATGAGCTCAAGCGCGTTGCCAAAATGATGGGCAAGGCGCTCCCACTCATCTACGGGTCGTGCGCATTCGTGCGCGTGGCCCACTGCGGATCAGAGCCTGCGATCATCGACGCGCACCTGGACTTCCTTCACGGAGTCAACATGGTGCGTCGCAATTACCTGCGTGGCGTCAGCGCCTGGTGGCGGTGGACCTACGGCCCGTTCCCGCGTGGACCGCTCGCGCCAGTTCCAGACCTCTGGCATGGTCTACAAAATAGGCGGATCATCGAGGATGTACTCGCAGGACTTGGCCCAGAGATCATCCGGCGAGTGGAAAAGATGCCCAACATCGCCAGGGCGATGCAAACGCGAAACATCGAGCGTGCGCCCGAAAGCGGGCACACGATTATGATCGGCGGACGCCAGCGCGCCAGTGACCGCCGGGCTCAACAAGCTGGCTGGACAAGGTGCGCGGACAGTGACGACGCGCAGATCGAAGAGATCGCAAAAATCGTCATGCGCCCGCGTGAGCAAGAACCCGTGCCACAGCCCTCGGGCCTGGGCAGGGCATCTGATCAAGTGGCTCCGCCTCCGCCTCCCCAGGGGATTGGCAACACGGTCACCCCTCGCTCTGCGCCAATGCCAGTGCAAGGCGACGGTGGGCTACTCGATAAAGGAGTACGGGTTCGCGTCAGCAGAGTTGGAACTCCCAACCTCGCTGATCGCAAGCCAGACGGCGGACCCAAGATCTCCTAAGGTCTTCCCCGCCCAAAATCTCATCACCCCGATGTCTCGCGTCGGGGTGCTCGTGTTTTTTTGGCTAGATCGATAATCGCCGGACATTGATCTATAGCCGGTATGAGAATATTTTTTTATTTTTGTTGTATTTTTTTGTGTATTTTTTTGTGTTTGACAAAACGCAAAAAAATGGATACACTCAATTTATAAATTGCGTGTCAAACAGCGCGGCCACCAGCCGAGTTTTTTTATATCATTCCTTGGCTCCTACATTCTACCTTCTACCTTCTTTCTCCTATGCTTAAACTTTTAAAAACTCACTTCGGATATGATAGTTTTCGGCCTTTGCAAAAGGAAATTATCGATACTATTATTTCTGGCCAAGATTCACTAGTCCTGATGCCCACTGGCGGAGGAAAATCTTTGTGTTTTCAACTTCCAGCCTTAACTTTGCCTGGAATAACACTAGTGATCTCCCCACTTATTGCTCTAATGAAAGATCAGGTCGATACTTTGTGCGCTAACGGTATATCAGCTGCGTTTTTAAATAGTTCGTTAACCCTCAAAGAGCAAGCTTCTGTGATGCAACGCGCCAGTTCGGGCGAACTTAAAATTTTGTACCTAGCTCCTGAGCGATTGGAAACATATGGATTTTCAGATTTTCTTGGATCTTTAAATGTGAGTCTGCTAGCAATAGACGAAGCTCACTGTATTTCGGAGTGGGGTCATGATTTTCGTCCAGACTATCGCAACCTGCGCAATCTTCGAGAAAAATTTTCCAAAGTGCCAGTGATTGCTCTGACAGCCACGGCTACTCCGACAGTCCGAGAAGATATTTTGCATCAGCTCGGAATGGAAAAAGCCAAAACTTTTATCTTGAGCTTTAATCGAGAAAATCTGCACTACAGCGTGCGCCCAAAATACAATGCTTTTGCTCAGTTAGTTGAACTTTTGCAATCTTTTAAAAACAAAGCAGTAATTGTTTATTGTTTTTCACGAAAGAATACTGAGGAAATCGCCCAAAACCTGGCAGACGCTGGATTGCCAGCTGTGCCCTACCATGCCGGATTGCCAAAAAAAACTCGCATTGAAACTCAAGAAAAATTTATTCGTGACGAAGTGCCAATCATTGTGGCCACCATCGCCTTTGGTATGGGAATCGACAAACCAGATGTGCGTTTGGTCGTACACATGGATCTTCCCAAAACCATCGAAAGTTATTATCAAGAAACCGGTCGTGCTGGTCGTGACGGCTTGCCCAGCGAGTGTGTTTTGTTTTATTCGTACGCTGATCGGCGCAAACAAGAATATTTTATAAATCAAATTGCCAATCCCCAAGAACAAAGATTGGCGTTAAGCAAACTCGACAATGTAATTGACTATTGTCAGGACAGCACCTGTCGCCGTGCCTACTTACTTAACTATTTTGGCGAGGACTGGAAAAAAACAATGTGTGACGCCTGTGATAACTGCGTTGAACTGCCAACCGAGACTTTTGACGCCACGGAAATTTCACAAAAAATCATCTCCACAATACTGCGCACGGGCGAGCGTTTTGGCACAGCGCATATTTGCGATGTTTTGCATGGTTCAAAAAAAAAGCGAATTGTCGAACTAAAGCATCACCAACTTTCAGTCCATGGTATAGCCCAAGAAACATCTCTGGGTGCTTTGCGCGAATATGTCGAGGCTTTAAAAAAATCAAAATATTTGGAACAAAATAACGGAGAATATCCAACTTTACGTGTCAGCCAAAAAGGTAGACAGGCCCTTCTGAGTAACGAATTGATTTCATTACCAATATCGAAAGCCACAACAACAATATTAACCCGCAAGTTCGGATCAGATCTTGAATATGACATTGAAGCATTTGAAAAGCTTCGCAAACTTCGTAAACAGATCGCTGACGAACAAAACGTACCACCGTTTGTCATCTTTGGCGATCGAACCTTGCAAGAAATGGCCTATTATTTTCCAGCCAGCCTGGAATCATTCGCCCACATCTTTGGAGTAGGAAGAAAAAAGTTGGAGGAATTCGGCGAAGCTTTTCTTGCCTGCATTTCTCTTCATGCCTTAGAAAATGACCTCAACGAAAAACCAATCCCAGGAAAAACTGCTCAACCCATTGATAAAAAAATCAGCCGATCAAGCTTGACCCTACAAGAAACAAAAGCCATGCTTTTAAAAAAACTATCAATCCAAAAAATAGCTGATAAGCGCGAACTCAGCCCCTCGACCATCATCCAACACATTGAAAAACTAACCTACACCAACCAAGCCCCAGACATCAGCTACCTAAAACCAAACAAAGAACAATTCGAAATAATCAAAAACGCCTTCCAAGCAACCAACTCCCCCAGCCTAACCCCAGCTTTTAAATACCTAGAAGAAAAATACGAATACAACGAACTGAGACTAGTGAGATTGTTCCTGCAGATTTGAGAATGAAAACAGGGTCAGATCCGAATAATGAATTTTTTCTTAACAATAAAACCGCAGAAATAAATTCTGCGGTTTTATTGGTGACCCCACCGGGAATCGAACCCGGATTTCCAGGATGAAAACCTGATGTCCTAACCGTTAGACGATGGGGCCTTTATTGTTTGCGTCAGAATAATACTGAAAAATGGGTATTATGTCAATTGCCAGAATACACAACGCTCAGACGATAAATTCGCCCGTCAGTACAAACCAGCTTAGCTGATCTAGCCCGGACTAAAACAGCTTAGCTATTCCAGCTTAGCTGTTTGATACCGGACAGACTAAAACAGCTTAGCTATTCCAGCTTAGCTGTTTGATACCGGACTGGATTTATAAACAGAACACCCCGGTCGAGCGGATCGACGCGGGGTGAGAGAGGGGTGTTAGGCCTCATGACGCCAGCTCCAGTGGTTCGAGGGTTTCGAGTGCTGTGGCGAGCTCGGCTTCGTCCCAGACCGTCTGATCGCACATGCCAGCCAACTGGCTATGGTAGTCATGGGCAAACACTTTGATCGCAAGCGAGCTTCTTGCCCCAACCAGGACGATGATCTTGGTTGCGGGCGAAAGCGCTCTCACACCATGCAGGAAGTATTCCACTCCCCGTGGGATGACGGCAAGTTCGAAGACCACGAAGTCAAACGGATCGCCTCCCGCATATCGCTCCACAAACCAGAGCAAAGCAACCAACGGATCAGACGTAAAACAGTGCCGTTCACTACCGGAACTCTCGTCGATTCCTGCACCATTGGCAATGGCGCAACGGTGGGTGAGAACCAGAACACGAAGGTCTTTGGGGAAATGCATGTTGCCTCCTTAAAGGCTAGCGTGGTTGACGCAAGGTCGCGTTGCAACCGTGGGGGACTCTAGAGGTTTCCTAAAAAACAATCAAGCCGAAGCCTCAAAGATGCTCCCAAAGCTGATTAAAGATCAACTTTTGCGTTTGGGCAATTGGCTCGTCATCAATAATGGCTCCAAATAATCGTCCGCGATCATCAACCGAAACATACGCTGTTTTTTTGTCGTAAATAAAAATATAAGCTGGCGCACTTTCCTTGCGGGTAAGCCATTTGCGCTCATCAAGCCCCACAGTTTTTCCGCCTTCCCCCAGCGCCACAGCCTTTACCTGGACTCCACGCTGTTTACGAGTTGCGTTATATCTTGGCCAGGCCTGGGCAATCAAATCTCGAATGCCGGCACTGGAGTAAACTCGGTAAGTCTTGGAGCGTGACTTCTCACATGTTGCCAGCACATCTTGCAAAATAGACTTGACCCCGGTCGACCCTTCGTAATATCGCACTGTTGGTCGATAGCTAAGTGAGCCGACCAATTTTTCCAATTGGGGAATTGCCTGTTCTACTCGCACACAAGACTCTTGCATAGCCAATGACTTGCGTGAGGCTAAACGATGCAACTGTTCTGGATCCTCTGCTGAAAAATAACGATGTGATTTAGCATCAACAAATGTGGCCAATCCAAAATCCATTAACCGCCGGAGAATATCATGGGCTGTTGAACGGCTGATCCCAGATTCTTGTGCAATCCGACGCAACGGCGCAGACCCCAAACGCAATAAAGTCTGATATATCTGCATGTCTTGATCTTTTAATCCCAGCACTTCCGAATCCTGAGCAGATAAAATTGTTTGTTTCTTGTTCATAGTCGTTTTAGCATACAAAAAAGTCGCTCATATTACTAGAGCGACTTTGTCCGGATGTGTCCGACAATTATTCGTTTACAATTCCATTCTTATAAAGCTCCACCACTACCATTACGCAAGCTAATACAGTTGGACCGATGATAAATCCAATGAATCCGATGGGGCCAAATAATTCTAGTCCACCAAGAATTGAGATTAGAATCAAAAGCTGATTCATATGTACTTTTGCTCCAACTATGATTGGGGAAAGAATATTATCAATCGAGCTTACTGCCAATACTGACCAAATAAAGAGACCGAGAGCTGACCATGTGTCACCAATGAGTAACAAATATCCAACTGCCGGTATCATGACAATAGCTGTTCCTAGGATTGGAACCTGAGCCGCAATCACCACAAGTGATGCCCACAAAATTGCACCTGGCACTCCAAAAATTGTCATTCCAATGGCGGCAATGATTGCCTGAACAATTGCTATCACGATCTTTCCAAACACAACTCCTCTAACTGTATTGGAAATGCGCGACAAGATATTTTTATCTAAGCTGTCTTTAAAAGGGCTGAGCTCTAATGCAAACTCATAAATTTTTTCTCGATCAACAAAGAAATAAAATAATGCCATGAAGAAAATAAACATCTGGAAGATTAGTCCGGCAGTTCCTGACAATATTGCGCCAATATGTTCAACTGCCCAAGATGCAGCTGATGTTCCTATCGCAATTAAATCAATGGATCTAATTTCATCCTGTACTACAACTGGCAAGTAGGAAAGCATACTTTCAAACGAACCATTGAGACTTTGTACTAATCCACCTGATGAAAATGACATATTCACAACCTCGGTTGCTTGCTGAACCATTAGAATAGCAATGCCAAATAATGGTCCGATGATGATTACTAGAATGAGCAAGAGCATAAGTAAAGCTGAAAGCCGTCTACTTTTGACAATCTTTCGTAATCGGCGATCGACTGGAGCAAAAACAATAGCTGTAACCCCGGCTGTAATAAGCACAAGAGCGAATGGCGAAATTATTTGCCAATAAACATATAGAACAATGGCGCTGACAAACAAGAAAAACCATTTTACTTGTTGGGTGCGTGAAGATGACATTTTCATACGCAGTCATTATATCATGCAGTACTAATACTTGACCAAACGAAAAAATCTATATATCATTTTTTTCGTGGTCCGAACCCACATTCCCCGCTTCTCAAATCTCTTTTTGAGAACGCAATCCCAAGACAGCTCACACGGAGAGATCCATGAGCACCCTCCCCCAAGCATCCCCTGCGATCCAAGAACTCGACCAACAAGCGAACGATGCACTACGCATCGTCGTGGGGGTCATCCTCCACCTCGCCAAGTCGCTCGCCATCTTTTCTGGCGATGTTCACGTGCGCCAGATCGTGCGCGACACCGTCCCGTACCTGGTGATCACCTGCCACCGCCAGGACAAAGGCAGAATCATCGGCAAGGGACGCAAACACATCAGGATGATGAACATCACCGCCAATCAGGTCTACCGCCACTACGGTGGCGATCAGATCAATGTGATCTTGCCCGCCGAGGGCACCAGGTACCCGCTGGCGGTGACCCAGCCTGATGACCGGTTCCCGGTCGTGGAATACCGCCCGCGACCGTACCCGGTCTGCCGCTCCTGCGCCTAAACTCGATCGTAATCGTCCACACCCTGCTGGTGCTCCAGCAGGGTTTCGCGCTTTTAAAAACTTTATTCTTTAATCTTTCTACTATATAATACCCCCATATGGAGGTGCTTTCTTATTATAGTGTGATGACGCTAATTCTAGCTCTCACTTGGATATTAATTTTTTTGGCAAAACCAGATGTTCGGCGGGAAATTTTGTTAATCAGTGTTCTTGGAGTTGCACTTCTGCCAATCTGGTTTACAACCCAAATCTCAACCGGGTTTAATATGATGGCAGATTTTTCATCAATTAGATTACTTGATCTGATGTTCTTATTTTCCGTCTCCGGAATTAGCGCCACAATTTTCCATGTCTTTTTTGGCAAGCATTATCAAAACATACCAAAAATTAAATCTGCAAAAAACAAGGATGCTATTGCGCAATGGTGGGCCACTCGACTATTTCTGTCATTTTTATTTTTTATCTGGGTAACAATTTTGCTAGCGTATTCTTATTTCCGCCATCATGCTTGTTATATACATGATTAGTCACAGACAAGATTTATTAGCTGACTCAATTTTGAGTGCAATTTTAACTGCTTTTATTGTACTTTTAGCTTCAAACCTGGGAAGCCTATTTACCCACACAACACCAGTAATTCCTTTTATTAATTCTGGAACTTATTTTTACGGAATCTCAGCTGACCTTCTTTGTTGGGCTTTAGCGCTTGGTCTTGTCCTTGGTCCATTGTACGAATTCACTCGTCGAAAACTTCTTTCTTAATATATGTCTGACGAAGAAATGAATCTATGGCAATCAGCCGAAGGTCAACTAGCAGTTGATGTTATTGAAACGCCAACAGAAATTATTATTCGTTCAGCCATTGCCGGGGTTCGACCACAAGACATTGATATTCATGTAACAAGTGATTTGGTAACAGTGCGGGGAGAGCGTGAACGCCACAAAGAACGACATGACGCCACTGTGCATTTTGAAGAATGTTTTTGGGGAAGCTTTTCACGATCCATTGTACTTCCGTCCCATGTAAAACCAGACGAAGCCCAAGCACAGATGAAAAACGGAGTACTCACATTGACCATTCCCAAAGCTCATGGTGAAATGCGCGTACCGATTCGTGAGGATTTAAGTTAATAATTAAAATATTATAATTCGGACCTATAGGTCACATGGGTCCTGTCGGTCCTATTTTTATGCAAATTGAAATGATTAAAACCAAGGCACGGGCGATTAGTGCGCACAAAAAGCCAATACTAATCACTAGCAGTGCCCTTATTTTTATAGTGCTTGTACTAGCAGCCAGTTCATATGCCTATGCTAAAGCATATAAAGGACGGATTCTACCCCATGTTTATGTAGGCGTAGTTGATGTTGGTGAACTTTCACAAGCCGATGCTACTGAGGTTTTGCAACAGCACATTGATAATTTGCTTAGTGCTGGCGTTGATATTTCTGTAGATGGACACACAGGGCATCTAGATTTACAAGCATCGGTTTTTGAAGAGCCAGATCTTGCTCATGACATTCTTTATTATGATATTACCGGTCTGATTGAAATAGCTATGGGAATTGGTAGAGGCGAATCATTCTGGAGAAATCTTATTACTCCGATTTCTTTATTGATTCGGCCTGAGGTACTTGATGCTTTACCAGAAATAGACGAACAAGACGTCCGCGAACAGCTTGAAGCTCAATTTGGCAACCTGGAAACTCCTGCCCTTCCGGCTGACTATGCCATTGATCTAAAAAATGAAGAAACTCCAATAAGATTTTTGCCAGGACAAGATGGAATAGAGCTTGATCTTAATTCTGCCATCCCAACTCTTTGGGATGATGCTCAAGATCTTGATTTGCAACCTTTAAAAATCGCGCTTCGTGATGTCACCTACGAGATGGCCTCAGCCGATGCCCTATCTCTCACATCAGACATTCTGGCAACTCTAGACTCAGCTCCTTATTATCTCACCTACACTTCTGAAACTCTGCGTGAGTATTTG
>C687J13896_1001870_pt1 | contig 10352 bp, 10 predicted proteins | sample RifGroE2_FD_13896 | JGI IMG/M metagenome (IMG submission 13896)
CGACGAGTTTGGCAGGTAACGTAACCTGTAGGGACGGGTAGGTTTAAAACTTATCCGTCTCTTTTTCTATATCAGGAAGCCTCCCGCTTTAGTTCAAGGAGGAAACCATTGCATTTATAATTCTTTTAACTATGAGAAAAATTCTATATATCATACCCGGATGGGAAGAGAGTTGTCGGCGTAAACCTTATCAATCTTTAGCACGTATCGCCAAAAAGAAGGGTTATGAAGTAGTGCTTAATAATGTAAATTGGAACAAGCGGTTATCGCCGCAAGTTTTTCCTATACCTAAAAATGCTGTTGTTTTTGGTTTTTCTCTGGGAGCAGTTTTAGCATGGTTAGTGGCACAGGATTTTCCTTGCCGTCATTTAATCTTAGCTTCTATGACTCCGCATTATTCTTGGAAAGACCAAAAAATAAGAAAAGCCCTGGTTGATCTAGCGGGCTCCCGGTTCGTGAACGATGTTACTAAAAACCTTAGCTTAAAACATCAAGCTAGAAAACAAACATTAATGTATGGGAAACACGAAGAAGAACCAGGTGATATTATTGTTCCTAATACGGGACATAAATTAAGTGATCGCTACATTAAAGAAATAGCGCGAATACTTTAGTCTTAGGTTGAAAATATCTTCGGAGGTCCAATTTCCGAAACATCTATATATCTAAATTTAAAGGGGCTCTCGTTTTCGAGAGCCCCTTTACCTGCGTTGCGCGAGATTGAGGTTTACGGATTTTTACCTAACCAGATCTCGGAGTGGCCGTTGGATATGGGTCATAATATCTTGCTCTAAGAAAGACGAGACCTGATTCATCATCCGTTTGTTCTCCCGTGTATTTGAAGTTTGTTGAAGATGTTCCAGTCTGAGTTCTGACTGCGCCGAATATGTCGTAATTTAGCGATTTGACCGTTATTCCTGTTGAATTGGTCAGATTTCTTGTTGAACCGATTGCGTCGGTGAGGAAGGGTTTGTTAAAACTTCTCTGATATAAGCTGTTAAACCAACTGTTAAAATGGCTAAACAGATTTTGTATTTCTTCTTTAGTCACATTTTTGGATTGAATCAATATTTTTCATACGTAAATTATGAGTATTATAAATAAAAAACATTCTGTCAAGAAAAATACGACGCTGTTATCCGCGCATATTGTTGACAGGCGCGAAACTGGCGTGATAACTTAAATTAAATTCTTTAACAATTCTAAAAAGGTCTTGCGATGACCTGTAAGCAAGGGGGTAAAATGAAAAACAAGATAAATAAGATTTTCGCGATGACGGCGGCGTTGACGCTGGCAACGGCGCTGTTTTTCGGAAGCGGAACTGTTTTTGCCGAGACAGATACGTATCCGTGGCTCAGTTCGCCGGAAACGGCCGTGTTTTTTGAAAATTCCGCGGCGGAAACGGCCGCGTCATCGGACATTCTTAAAAATCCCGTTTTCAAAGAAATTCTTGGTTGGATAGACCGCGCCTATGTTGACAAAGATCCTGACAAAGAAAAAATGCTGGAAGGCGCGCTCAACGGCCTGTTGCAGTCTCTGGACCCTAACAGCCGCTACATCAGTCCGGAAGAAGCAAAAATGGAGCAGGATGAAATGCGCGGTAAATTTTACGGCATTGGACTGCAAATCGACAAAAAAGACGCTGAGCGGATAACGGTGGTGAGCGTTTTTGAGGGAAGTCCGGCCGAAAAAGCCGGTATCAAAGCCGGCGATGTGATAATTAAAATCAGGGACGATGCGGGGGAACTCACAATCGTAAAATCAACCACTCTTCAAACCATCGTCAAAAAAATCCGCGGCGCGAAAGGAACGAAAGTCGTTCTGACAATTTACAGAAGCGGAGCGGCCGAATATTCAAAAATAGAAGTGACCAGGGACGAAATCAAAATACAAAATGTCATTTTCAAAAAAATCGGGAACACCGGTTACGTGAGATTAAATATGTTCAACGGAACGGCGGCGCGGGACGTAAAAAAAGCGATTGACGAATTAAAGACGCTTGGCGCCAAAAACATGATTTTAGACCTGCGCGACAATCCCGGCGGACTGCTTGACGCCGCCGACTTCATCGCCTCGGGCTTTCTGCCTGCCGGCAAGACGATCGTTTCAATAAAAGACAGAGACGGCGCGGCGGAAACCACGTTTTCCGACGGTTACGGATTTTACGAGGAAGGTCCGCTCGTCGTTTTGGTAAACGGCGGCTCGGCTTCGGCTTCCGAACTTCTCGCGGCCTCGATTAAGGAAAACGGACGAGGAAAACTCGTCGGTACGACGACTTTCGGCAAAGGAAGCGTACAAAGGGGGTTTCCGCTTTCAAACGGCGGACAGCTCCGTCTGACCGTGGCAAAATTCTATTCCCCAAACGGCAACGTAATTCACGGGAAAGGAGTTGAACCCGACATCGAGGTTGAGATAACCGATCCGGCGAACTTCAAACCCGGCGAGCCTGAAAAGGATCCGCAATTGAAAAAAGCGCTTAAAATTTTAAACGGTAACTAAAAATAAACCGAACAAAAGCGGCTGAAAAACAGCCGCTTTTAATTTTGTCCGGCGTTCATAAACAGTTGATGGTTCGTCAAGCTCACCATCAATCCTGAGCTTGCCGAAGGATTGATTTTAAACTGAAAATCGGCTATTATTATATCAGTATGACTATTGAATGGTACGGGCAATCCTGCTTTAAAATTTCGCTGAGCGGAGCCCAGCCGACGACAATTCTGACCGAGCCATTTTCCAAAGAAACCGGCCTAAATCCTCCAAGATTCAAGCCGGATATTTTAATTTTATCGCGAGAAGTGGAAAAAGAAATGGCGCAAGAGGCCCAAAAAGAAGGTGTGGTTCTTGTGAAAGATCCGGGCGAATATGAAATAAAAGGGGTGGAAATCAACGGCTTCGCGGTTCCAAACGGCGAAAACGCGCTGATTACCGTTTATAAGCTGGAAATAGAAGGAATTAAAATCTGTTATTTGAACGGCTTGAAAAAAGCGGCGCTTCCGGACGACGTGATTGAAGCGATGAGCGACGCCGACATATTGCTGATTCCGGTCGGCGGAAAAGAAACCATTGGGCCGGAAGAAGCGGTTGAACTGATTAACGACATGGAGCCGAAAATCGTCATTCCGATGAATTATAAAATTCCGGGCTTGAAAGCAAACATTGAAACGGTTGATAAATTTTTGAAAGCGATGGGACACGACAAGGTTGAACCGGCGGAAAGATTAACCGTCAAAAAGAAAGATTTTCAGGAAATGAAGGAAAAAATGGAAATTAAAATTTTAAAAATTTAAGCGTTCATATGCCGGCCAATAATTTCATCCGAAATCTTCAAAACAAACCGGAGGGCGTAAAAAAGCAGGTCGTCTGGCTGATGACTTTCGCCGCGGGTTTGGCAATTGCCGCGCTCTGGGTGATGTCCGCCCAATCAAAGCTTGCCGAGCTTTCGCGAAATTCCGACACGGCTTTGGGCAAACCGCTTCCGAACGAATTTAAAGAAGAAGTAAAAAACGTAAATCAGGAATTGCCGACAATCGGCTCTTCTTTGAAAACCATTCTTGAGGTGATGACCAAAAAAGACGCGTCCAAAAAAGAAGACACGGAAGAAGAAACGGCAAACACGGAAACGCAAAACAAAGAATCTTCCGCCGAAGAATCAAAACCGGCGAGATTGCCGGTAGAGTAGTTCGTAACTTTATGGAGATAGGCAAAATAAAACCAAAGGAGATTACCGAGGAAATGCAGGATTCCTACCTGGATTACGCCATGTCGGTAATCGTTTCAAGAGCCCTGCCGGACGTCCGGGACGGGCTTAAACCCGTTCATCGCCGAATTTTGTACGCGATGTCCGAGATCGGCCTTAATCACACGGCGAAATTCCGCAAATCGGCGGCCGTGGTCGGCGAAGTGATGGCCAAATACCATCCCCACGGCGACGCGTCGATCTATGAGGCGCTTGTCAGAATGGCTCAAAATTTTTCCCTGCGCTATCCCCTTGTCAATGGACAGGGAAACTTCGGTTCCATAGACGGTGATAACGCGGCGGCGATGAGATACACGGAATGCCGGTTGACGCAAATGGGCGAGGAATTGCTGGCCGACATAGAAAAGGAAACTGTTGACTGGCAACCGAATTACGACAGCACGAAACAGGAGCCAAAATTCCTTCCCAGTAAAATTCCCCAGCTTCTTTTGAACGGAACGACCGGCATCGCGGTCGGAATGGCGACCAGCGTCCCGCCGCATAATTTGGGAGAACTCACGGACGGATTGATACATTTAATTGACCGCCCCAAAGCGTCCGTGGAAGATCTGCTCAACTTCGTCAAAGGGCCGGATTTTCCGACCGGCGGCGCGATTTACAACAAAAAAGACGTGCTCGCCGCTTATTCAACCGGCCGGGGACCGATTACCACGCGCGGCACGGTTGAAATCTTGGAGAAAAAAGCGGGCCAGCAATTCCAAATCATCGTTACCGAAATTCCTTTTCTGGTCAACAAATCGGCCTTGATCGAACATATCGCCGATTTGGTGAAAGACAAAAGAATTGAAGGAATCAAAAATCTCCGCGACGAATCGGACAGGGAAGGAATGAGAATCGTGATTGAACTCAAAAGCGACGCCGCCCCGCAAAAAGTCCTCAATTCGCTTTACAAGCTGACCGACCTGCAAAAGACGTTTCATTTGAACATGCTGGCTCTGGTTGAAGGCATCCAGCCGCAGGTTCTTTCGCTGAAAAGCATTCTGGAAAACTTTATAAAACACCGCCAGGAAGTCGTCGTAAAAAGATCAAAATTCGATCTGGCCAGAGCCAAAGAACGCGCCCACATTTTGGAAGGCATGGACAAAGCGCTTGATCAAATTGACGCAATCATCAAAGCAATCAAAAAATCGGCCGATAAGGACGAAGCCAGGCAGAATCTGCTCAAAAAATTCAAATTCACCGAAGTCCAGGCCAACGCCATTCTGGAAATAAAACTGCAAACGCTCGCCGGACTTGAAAGAAAAAAAATAGAAGACGAACTCAAGGAAAAGAAACAGTTCATCAAAGAGTTGACTCTGCTTCTCGCGGATCCGAAGAAAATTTTGGAGGCGATAAAAAAAGAACTTCTGGAACTCAAAGGCAAATACGGGGACGACAGAAGAACCAAAGTTTTTGCTTCCCCGATCGGAGAATTCAAAGAAGAGGATTTGATTCCCCAGGAAGAAACGGTCATCATTTTGACTCACGGCGGCTACGTCAAGCGGCTGAAACCCTCGGCTTACCGGATGCAGAAACGCGGCGGCAAAGGAACGATCGGCATCACCACGCGCGAAGAGGACGCGGTGGAACATTTCCTGTCCGGCTACACCCACGACAACGTTTTATTCTTTACAACTCAGGGCAGGGTTTTTCAATCCCATGTCTATGAAATTCCGGAGGCGACGCGGCAGGCCCGAGGCAAAGCGGTCGTTAATTTTTTGAACTTGGGCCCCCATGAAACCGTAACCGCGGTCGTAACCTACGGAAAAACGACGGAAAATATTTTTAAACATTTAGTGATGGCCACGAAAAATGGTATAATTAAGAAAACGCCTGTTGAAGATTTCGCCTCGGTCAGGCGAAGCGGTCTGATTGCCATTAAATTGAAAAGGGACGATATTTTAAAATGGGTGAAATTTTCAAGCGGCGAAGACGAGGTTGTTCTGATTACGTCTCTTGGCCAGGCAATCCGATTCAACGAAAAAGACATCAGGCCGATGGGACGCAACGCGGCCGGAGTGACGGGAATGCGAATTAAAAAAGGCGATGAACTGGTCGGAATGGACATTGTGGCGAAAAAACGGGAAATCGCGAAAAAAGGATATCTTTTAATCATCACGGAGAACGGTTTCGGAAAAAGAACCGCGCTTAAGGCGTACCGGCTCCAGCGACGGGGCGGCAGCGGCATAAAAACCGCTAAAATCACTTCCAAAACCGGCCGCATCGTTTCGGCCAGAATCGTTTCCGAGGAAGAAAAAGAGCTGATCGCCATATCCCAAAAAGGCCAGGTTTTAAGAACCGACTTCCAAAACATTAAAATCGCCGGCCGCCAAACGCAGGGAGTAACGATAATGCGGCTTGAAAAAGGAGACAAGGTAGCGACCATCACCTGTTTGTAAAGGGTTTTGTCCCCGCTTAGCGGGGTTACAAAACCTTTACCCCGCCAAGGCGGGGTGCTCAGTTTTAAAACCAAAAATTGTTCTCAGCCCAGGACTGATTCAATTTTTGGATAAAAATGGCATGGAATTTATCCATCCGGAAGAAATAATTAAACAGCTGGACCTAAAGCCGGGAATAAAAATTGCCGATTTCGGCAGCGGCTCGGGCGTTTTCACTATTCTGCTTGCCAAAGCAATCGCGCCGGAAGGAAAAATTTACGCCTTGGACGTTCTCAAAGAAACGCTTGACGTGATTCAAACAAAAGCGAAATCCGAGGGTCTTTTTAATGTTGAAACGATTTGGGCGAATCTGGAAGCGAAAGGCGGCTCCAAACTTCCGGACGATTCTCAGGATCTCGTGATGATTGCCAATGTGCTGTTTCAATCAACCATGAAATCAAACATCTTGTCGGAGGCAAAAAGAATTTTATCGCCTGCCGGAAAATTGGCGGTCATTGACTGGCGGCCGGATGCAAAAGGAGTCGGGCCCGAAGAAGGGTATCGCCTCTCTCCGCAAGAATGCGTCAAAATCGCCTCGGAACTTGGCTTTAAATTGGATAAAGAATTTGTCGCGGGAGCATATCATTGGGGACTAATTTTTACTAAATAAAATATTTTGATTTTAGCACCATGGATCGCTTAAAAATCATCGCTATCGCGCTTATCGGCTTGGTGGTAATCATTATTGCTTTCATAGCCATCACCGGTATCGGACTTCAACCGACAGGAGGGCCGTCAGCCCAGCCGGTTGAATTGACTTTTTGGGGCGTATTTGACGACTCTGACGCTTATGAGACCATAATCAGCGACTATCAAAAAGCAAACAAAAACGTCAAGATCACCTATCGCAAGCAAACGGTCGGAACTTATGAAAAAGACCTGTTAAACGCCATGGCGGCCGGACGGGGACCGGACATTTTTATGCTCCATAACACCTGGCTGCCGAAACACGCCGACAAAATTGTCTCTCTTCCTTCCGAATTGATGTCTTTGAAAGATTTTCAAAACACGTTCGTTGACGCGGCCTATGATGATTTCGTAGAGGACGGAAAAATATACGGACTGCCTATTTCGGTTGACACCCTTGCCCTTTTCTACAACAAAGATATTTTCAACAGCGCTGGCCTGACAAGCCCTCCGCAAACTTGGGAAAATTTCGTCGAGGCCTCCAACCAAACCGTGAAAGCCGACAATCAGGGAAACATTCTGCGCGCCGGAGCGGCTCTCGGAACCGCCCGAAATGTCAATCGGGCAAGCGACATTTTGATGCTTTTAATGCTTCAGTCCGGAGTGGAAATGGTTGACCCAGAAACCGGAGAAGCGACTTTTGATCAGTCGGTTGTTTTAGAAGGCGCTCCTTACGCCGCCGGCCAGACGGCTTTGCAATTTTACACGGATTTCGCCAACCCTAAAAAACGCGCCTACACATGGAACAGCTTAATGCCTTACTCAATCGACGCTTTTACCGAAGGCCGCGCCGCGATGATGCTCAATTATTCTTATCAAATACCGACGATCAGGGCAAAGTCACCTCAACTGAATTTCGGCGTAAGTTTCGCGCCCCAGCCGGCCGGAGCGGCCAAAAAAATCAATTTCCCGAATTATTGGGCGTACACGGTGGCGGCCAAATCGCCAAACGGCGCCGCGGCATGGAATTTTCTGACTTTTCTGACGAATCGCGAAGAGGCGACAAATTACATAAACAAAACCCAAAAACCCGCGGCTCGGCGCGATTTGATTAATCTTCAAAAAACCGGTACGGAACTTGGCGTGTTCGCCGAACAAGCGCTTTCGGCCAAGAACTGGCGGCAAGTTGACAATCTGGCCATTGAAAACATCTTCAATGATATGATAGAATCAATAGTGTTGGGTCGTTCAACCGTAAGCGAAGCGCTGAAAACCGCGGCCGATCAAGTGACGATACTGATGAGATAATAAAATTATGCAGAAACGTTTATTATTTATTCTCTCCGCCTTTGTTATCTTTTTAATGTTTTCCGCGTTTGCTTTGACGGCAAACGCAGGAGGCCTTGTCCCTTGCGGCGGACCGGACGAAGCCCAGTGCACCCTCTGTGATTTCTTCAGACTCGGACAAAACATAATTAATTTCTTATTAGAGGATGTCGCGCTTCCTTTGACGACCGTGATGATCGCCGTCGGCGGCGTGACGCTTGCGATTTCGGGCGGTTCACCGAAACGGCTGGAATTGGGGAAAAAAATACTGACCAGCGCGGTTATCGGGTTGGTTGTGGTACTGGCTTCATGGCTCATAATAAATACTATCATTAACCTCCTCGCGGGCGGAGAACAACCGACAGGTTTTCCCTGGCCGTGGAATGAAATACAATGTTAAAAAATAAAACCGCGTATTTGTTTTCAAAACTATTTTTTGCTATAATTATATTAGCCGTTCCGGTTGTCGGTCGGGCAGTCCAAATTGAGAATCCCCTTGGCGAGACAACCACTATCGCTGGTTTAGTCGACAATATCGCGACTTTTCTGATTCAAATCGGCATTCCGATTACGACGATAATGATTTTAGTGGCGGCAATTCAGTTTATGTTCGCCGGCGGCAGCGAAAAAAGAGTTACCGCGGCAAGACAAACCCTGACTTACGCCGTTATCGGCCTTGGCGTTCTCTTGTTGGCAAAAGGAGTGTCAAGCGTAATCACCAGCTTTTTGGGCGGCTGACAATCGCTTTAATCGCATAATTCCAAAAGGTCGAAAAAAACATAATTTTTAAAATTACAAAAAAATGAACAAAATTAATTCAACACTTAACCGCTGGTTAATCAGAGCCGCGTTGTTCTTACCCGCGGGAGCCGTGTTGGCCGCTGAAACATTACCGGACGCGCCGATCAAATCAAAAGAAGATATCGCTAAATTCGTCACTTCGATTTTTAACTGGATGTCCGGCATTGTCTTTACCTTGGGAGTCATAGCTATTTTAATTGCCGCCATTACTTACATGGCTGCTCCTGCCTCCGAAGAAGCGGTTAAAAAAGCCAAAACATGGCTTTTGTACGCCATCATCGGTATTGGCATCGCGCTTTTGGCCCAAGGCGTTAAACCCCTCTTGCTCAGCTTCTTCACCGTCTAACGCGTTATCATCATAAAATCATTAAAAATCAATCCCGCCATGGCGGGATTGATTTTTTATTATCTTGACGCTAAAGTAAGTGAGAGAATGCTTCACCTGACCGCAGAGAGCCCCCGTGGCGGAATTGGCATACGCGTACGGCTTAGGACCGTATCCCGCAAGGGTTGCAGGTTCAACTCCTGCCGGGGGCACATAAGCAAGTGACGGTTTACTCCAATGGATTTTTTTCAATCGGATACAAATCCGGAGATCTGTAAGTTGAACGGAACGTCATTTTTCTGACAAGCTCTCCGTTGCGATAAATTTCCTGAACAAATTTCGCTTTCATGGAACCGTCCGGTTTTTTGTCATACTCCTCCGGACCGACGACTTTCGCTTCCCTGCCGTCGCTCGTGCCGTAGAATTCAAAGGTCAGTTTTGATTTCTCAATTTTCGTCTGAATCAAAACGTGCTCCGGCGAATCGTTTTTAAATTTTAAATCCGCGGACGGCGGATAAATCGCCGCGTCAAACCCCTGGGGATTATAATATTTTACCGCGAAAGAATGCTGAATCCTGTCGGTAATCAGCAAGCCGCTGTTTACGGCCGCGCGGAAAGCGGTCGTTGAAACCTGACACAGCCCGCCNCCGTATTCCGGGACGGTCTTGTTTCTTTTAATNACAAGTTCCGGCAAATAACCCTGCTTTGGCCCGACCTCTCCCAAGAGCTTGTTAAAAGAAAACTCTTCCCCGGGTTTGAGCAGAATTCCGTGGAATTTCGCGGCGCCGATTCGGATGTTTTCGCGCCGATTTTTCGGAGAACCGGAAAAGTCGGAAACGCCGCGGCCTAAAAGTCCTTTTATGCCGAGCTCATCCGCCTTTTTCGCCGTAATCTCCGGCTCAATTATTTGAACCGCCAAAACAATCGTTTTCCGGCGGTTTTTAAGATTTTCAACTATCTCTTCCCCGCTTTTTTCAACATTCAAGCGCCGGCCGTCCTGACCGAGCGCGAAAGCCGTTACCCTGCTATTTTTAAACTCAAACTGCGCGTTGATCGGCTCGCGGTTTATTGACTGCGAAAGAACGGCTAAATATTTTTC
>C687J13896_1001872_pt1 | contig 10336 bp, 7 predicted proteins | sample RifGroE2_FD_13896 | JGI IMG/M metagenome (IMG submission 13896)
AACTAGAATTGCTAGATTGTGAAACAATATCCCCCACATTTCCATTGATTGCATCTACAATTACATCACTTTTTGGTGATATTATATTAGAATTATCCGCACCAGCTAACGCAATATTATATGCTGATGAACTTTTTGCTAACTCATATTGGGCTTTTTTATAACTTTCCTCAACTTGTGTTATTTGATATTTGGCGTTATTAACATCAGCTTCAGCTGAAGAAACTTTCACTTTTTGCGCCAAAGACTGAGTCGAATCTTTTCCATCAGCTTGAACATATTCGTCATACAAATCCTCTTCTTTGTCCAATTTATCTTTAGCATCTTCATAGGCACGTTTTTTCATTTCATAATCAACGCCATCTTTTGAAAGCCTGCTTAGATCAATATTGGATGCTCCCAGTTCTGATTTTGCTTGCGAAATTTGACTGCTGTTTTTTTCAATATCAATGCTGGCAAGCACTTGACCTTTTTCAACAATATCGCCAAGTTTGACATTAATCTTATCCACCGTGCCAGAATTAATAAAATCTAATTCCCATTTTTCGTATACAATTTTTCCATCAACGGAAAAAGAAACTGCGACGTCACCGCGAACAACTTTTTCAGTCGTGTACTGAGGAATATTTTTTTTCTCAGCATTGTTTTTCCACCATTGCCAACCGCCAAAGACAGCAACAACGACGACAGCGCTAATTATATATTTTTTCATAATTATTTAGTTTAAACCCTTTATTTTGACAGCCTCAATGCCATTGGCGGTTGTCCAAATGGACAAATATGTTCCCTTCTTTATTTCACTCAAATCGGATTTTGATGCATTTCCTGTTCCTGTTCCATCAGCTTTATAAATAGGAACACCCACTGGAATAGTTAGTGTCGTGTCCTCAGTTTTAACATTTGACAATTCAGATGCACGCATCGCTTGTCTTTCTGATTCGCTCAATTTTTGTCTTTCTGCTTTCTTTTTAGCCATCTGCTCTTCAGTCAAAACTTCAACTCCAATTTCTTTTTTGATAATAATTTCATTTCCTTCTATCGAAGAAATGACCCCACTTATTTCAGCTGCACGTGTCGGCAATGTTTCTTCATTTTGCAATAAAACATTTTGTTCAGTTGTTTTTGCGGGAATCTGATCACTATTGGAACAACCACTTAGAAACACCGTAGAAAAAACAAGAAACGCAAACAGTACTGTTTTTTTCATATTATTTTTAATTTAAAATTAATTATTCATACCTAATTGTGTCGACTGGCTTAAGCCCTGCAGCCTTAAGTGCTGGATAGTAACCAAAAAATATACCTATACCTATTGTAAACATTGCCGAAAGTCCATAACTCCACCAAACAAAAATGATATCCAGTCCATATTTTTTCAGCAAATAATACAGTGCGCTGGCGAGAATAAGACCAATAAAAGAACTAAAAATACTAAGAATCACGGCTTCAGTCAAAAAATGAAAAAGTATGTAGTTCTTTTTTGCTCCAATGGCCTTGCGAATTCCAATCTCCTTTGTGCGCTCCTTAACCACAATACTCATAACATTCATTATTCCTATTCCTCCAACAAGTAAAACTACCAATCCTACGCTACCAAGCAATAGTGCCATTGTTTGCGCACTATCCTTTGCAGCTTGAACATTGGTTCCCATATCCCTGACCCTAAAATCTTCTGGAGAACCTATTTGCAAACTGTGCGATTCACGCAAAATACGGCTTACATCTGAAACTGCACCATCCACACTTTCAACATCTTTTGCTTCCAAATTAAGATTGAATTTTCCATTTACACCTAAAACATAACGATACGAAGAATCGTACGGCATTATAATACTATCATCCAGTGAGATTGGTCCAAGAGAACCACCCTTATATTTAGAAATTCCTATTATTTCAAATTGTTTTTTGCCAATTGTTATTTCTTGCCCGATAACATCGGGATTAGCAGTTCCAAATAACTCCTCGGCGACAGTCGCTCCCAGCACCGCCACCTTAATGTGATTATCCTCTTCTTCCTTGGAAAAAAATCTTCCACTGACCAGCTCAATATCAGCCAAGTCATATAACTTAGTCGTACTACCGAGAATACCAGATTGATAGATGTTCTCCTTTGATTGAGCTTGAACCTTTCCAGTTAATTGAGGAACAGCATATGAAATATATTGGCTTTTCATTACAGCCTCAACATCATCAATATTCAAACGTGAAGCAGCTCCACCCTCTGCAGGTGCAGGAGCGTTAACCAAAATTGTTGTCACGCTCATATTGGAATATTGTTTTTCAATTTCAGCTTTGGCACCTGCACCCATTTCAATTACCAGCACGATTGTGGCGCTACCAATAATTATTCCAAGAGAAGTCAAAAAAGAGCGGAATTTATTTTTGCTTAAATTCTTCCATGCTATTTCTATGGTTTTCAGATACACATAAGAATCTTTGCCGATGCGCTGTGAGTTAAAATATTTCATGATTTATTTTTCATAATGCAACTCAATTACAATATAAAACATATCTTGTTTGAATTGTTTTCAATATTATCAACTCACTTAGCCACGAGTCAAATACACTTTCACAAAACTACTTTTGAGTTCTTCAGATTTTTTTGGCATCTGTTCCGACTTGTTCTCCTTGGCAAACTGCAAGAGTTCATCAAGATTTTTGCGAATTGTTTGGATTTCAGAATCATTGGCTTCTTGTTCAACTGCCAGCAATTTAACACTGGCTTCATCATATGCAGCAATAACACCCTGAGCATCTTTTGCATTTGCCTTGTCCAAAACTTTTTCCATTGAATCATGAAAATCCACCAAAGCAATGGACAGCATTGAAAAACCATTACGTTTCAAAATATCTTGCGTAATTGGACGCACTTTTTCAAATTCCAAATGCATGGCTTTTAAATCACCATTATAAACACCTTCTCTTGCTCCTGAAATAATTGCTTCAATCTTTTTTAAATCAGCATTAAATGACTCGTCTGATCGCAAAGAATAAGGATGGTATGCTAAATATTTGTTTTCAAAAATTGCATACGAATAAACCAGCTTATCATAATTCTCCATGGACTGGCTTCTTTTTTCTTGACCAGTTTCAAAAAGTGTCTGTTTGTAATCCTTATTCATCATATTAAAATCTTCCATAAATATTTTTTTGGTAAAGAAGATGCTTCCATATGATCCAATTGCAAATAAAACAATAGCATAAACGAAAAGAAACATGATTCTTCCGTTTGTCATTTCTTCAATTGAACAAGATGAATTTTTTCCAATAATTGCATATAGAGGACAAAAGCCGACAATAGCAAACATCCCAACAAAAAAAGCTGCGACAAAAAGAACGATTTGCAAGATTCCACCCACCCAAAAAAATGCTCCTAAAAACAGCAGGACTGAAATTGTTGTCTGCGCTGCCCTTTCAATTATTCCTTCATTTTTCATTTGTTTTTGCCCTGTTAAATTATGACGATACATAATATTTAACTGGAGTAATTTTAAAAAATATTAATTAATTATCAAATATAACGAATTTAAATTTAATTGTTTTCAATTTAAATGAAACTCTTTGCTCCTACTTGACAATATATACCCCATGGGGTATTATGTCAAATACATGGGTTTTAAATTTTTTGTTCACAATTAACAAATAACTTATTAAAAAAATGCAAACACAGAAAACTCCGACAAAACAGCACTTCATGATCATGAGTGTAATTATTATGATCACACTGACAATCTTTTTATGGCCAAAAATGCGTAGCAATGCCAATAAAAATACTCCAACGGCTCAAGCAGTAAAAACAATCCAAGCAAAGGAAGCTGACAAAAATTTTCCTCTGGAAATTTCCGGTTTTGTTCGAGGTGAAAATAGAGCTGATATTGCCCCAATGACAAGTGGAAGAATTTTACGTATTTTTAAAAACGAGGGAGACTCAGTTAAAAAAGGTGAGGTGCTTGCAACTATCGAAACCATTCAGTCAGATGCTCAAGTTTCAGCAGCTCAGACAAGCGTAGATGCATTACAAAAAACATTAATCGATAGTAAGAAATATTATAATCAACTCGTTGATCAAACCAAGGATAACTCAGGTTCGAGTGATGAAGAAATAAAAAGTGCCAAACGTGCTCGCGATTTGCAAATTCAAGCAGCAAAAAATCAATTGATTTCAGCGCAAGGAGCGCTAGACATTGCTAGGGCTAGCAAAGATAACTCAATTATAACAGCTCCATTTTCAGGAACAATCATCTCTATTAATGGACGCGAAGGCGGCTTTGCAAATTTTTCAATGCCAATAATGAGTATCAGCACTAAAAATAGCAAGGAGATTGAAACTTATGTTTCAGCAACCAATGCACGCAATATCGCAGTTGGAACAATTGCAACAATGTATGCACCCAGCGGACAACCAATTTCCGGCTCAGTAACAACTGTTTCAACAGGCAGCGACAGCCAAAGTTTGAAAACACTAATACGCATACACTTGGATGATTCATCTGACACAATCTATTTGGGAGATTTTTTGCGCGGAGAAATTCTGATTCCAAACTTACAACAAAAAGCCGTTTCTGTTCCAAGAAATGCTGTCATTTCTCGCGGAGGAGATCAAATTGTTTTTGTTGTGGATGAAAATAATATTGCCACAGAAAAATCAATCGAAACAAGTTCTGAACATAATGGCATGATTAATATAATCAACGGAATAGCTGTTGATGAAAAAATAGTAATCGAAGGACAACAATATTTAATAAACGGCTCAACCACGAAATCATATGAATCAAACTAATACTCCGAGTGAACAACCTCAAAAAAAACTGGGGATTGCAGGAATCATGGCAAAACTTTTCGTGAAAAATCGCGAATTAAACATCTTAGCCATAATATTCATTGTGATTTGGGGAGTTGGAAGTTTCATTTTGATGCCAAAAGCCTATAACCCAGACATTGTTGCACCTGCTTTTACCATCACAACAAATTTTGCAGGGGCCACCGCTCAACAAGTTCAAGAGCTTGTCACTCGTCCCATGGAAGACGCCATAAGTGAACTTCCAAATGTTGATCAATTGACTTCCCATTCATTTGATGGTGGGAAAAGTGTTGTCATGGTTCAATTTAAAGTTGGAACACCAGCTGAAAATGCGAAGATATCGCTCTCCCAAAAACTTAATGACAACATGTTTCAAAAACCAATTGGAGCAAACGAACCAGAAATGACAACTCTTGATCCTGATGATGTTCCTGTAATTTCAATAGCACTAACATCCAAAAATCTTTCGCCTCAAGCTTTGCGAAATTTGGCTTTTGACCTGGCTGACGAATTAAAATTGGCAGAAGGAACTTCAAAGATATCCGTTATTGGTGGTCTTGCCAATAATTTGCAAATACAATTGGATGCCGAAAAATTATCACAATATAATTTAGCTGTTTCAGATGTGATTGGCATGCTAAATGCATCAAATGGCATATACACAACAGAGCCATTAAAAAACAATTCCGATATTGAAACATTGAGAATAAGTGGAAGCATAACATCTCCTGATGATGCTGAACGCATTGTTTTGATTTCAAATCCAGACAAACCGCTCATGCTCGGAGATGTTGCAACAATAATTCACGGTCCGGGAGAAATAACCAGCAATGTTCATGTTGCGGAAAAAAACTCGACTCCAAAAAATGCAGCCTACGTCACAATTGCAAAAATAAAAGGTGCCAACATTAGCAATGTAACAAACGCAGTAAAAGAAAAACTTGCTAGTGCCGAAAAACAAAGTAAGTTCTCATCGGTTGATTTTTCAGTTTTAAGAGATGATGGAGAAACTGCACATGATGAAATATCCACCCTTACAAAACATCTTATTCTGTCGATTGTTATAGTAGTGATCATCCTGATGGCTTTTTTAGGAATAAGAAATTCGCTAATTGTGGCAATTTCAATTCCTCTTACACTGCTTACTTCTTTTGGAATCGGACTGCTTGCCAACCAAACAGTAAACCGCATCACTCTTTTTGCACTTATTTTAGCATTGGGACTCTTGGTTGATGATGCGATTGTTATTATTGAAAATGTACATAGAACAATTAAAAACAATCCTGGGAAAAACAAAGCTGAACTCATAATTCAAGCTGTCGATGAAGTTGGTGCAGGAGTGTTCATGTCAACGATAACAATTTTGCTTGCATTTATACCGATGGCATTTGTCACGGGCATGATGGGTCCATACATGAGCCCTATCCCATTTTTTGTGTCAGTGACTCTTCTTGTGTCATTATTCTTCGCTTTTACGATAAACCCTGCATTAACTGGAATATTTTCTTCACATAAAGCAGAAGAAAAAGAAAATGTTTTTGTAAAATCAATTCATAAAATTGAAAACAACTACGCAAAGTTGATTGGAAATCTTGCCCAAAATAAACGAAAGAAAAATATAGTGTTAGCTTCTGCGACAATTTTGCTTTTTCTCTCTTTGCTTTTACCCCTATTTAAGATTGTTCAATTTAGAATGCTACCAAAAGCAAACAAGGAGCAATTTTATATTTATCTTGACATGCCAAATGGCACGACCTATGAAAAAACCAATGAAGTTTCTTCGAAGTTAGAACAAGCATCATTAAATTCCAAAGAGATTGTTAGTGTTGAAAGCTTTGTTGCCACTGCTCCTATTTCTGATTTTAATGGTCTTTTCAAAGGAAGTTTCATGCGATCACAAGAAAATCAATCAACGTTAAAAATAAATCTTACGTCACATGTTCTACGAAAAGAAACTTCAGAGCAAATTGCTTTGCGACTACGCGACACATTGAACAAGGAAGTTCTTGCGAAAGAAGGCGGAGCAAAAATAACTGTTGTTGAAGATCCACCAGGACCACCAGTACGAAGCACTTTTTTTCTTAAAATTCAAGGAAATGATCAACAACTGTTAAACTCTACTGCTAAAGACTTGCAAAAAATAGCTTCTGAAATAACGGGCATTGTCGACCTCAAAACATCTGCATCACAACGCTCCCTTGAAAAGCAATATCGGGTTGATATTGAAAAAGCTGGGCGTGTTGGAGTTTTACCAGCAACAGTTATCGAAACTCTTCATGCTGCTTTATCTGGCATAAATGTTGCACGCTATGAGAAGATTTTGACCAATAGAGACCGTCAAGCTGAACAACAATTTGTAATTTTGCGCATGCAAGCGCAAGACAGAACTGATATTAATGATCTTGCCAACATAACTGTGCGAAGCACAACTGGAAAAACTATTCCGGTATCAGAATTATTAATTGAGCAACCATTAGCACAAGTTAGTGAAATTGCAACAGACTCAAGACAACAAGTTGTATATGTTAGCGGAGAAATGGGAGCCAGAAGTGTTATGTATGCAGTGTTTGATCTTTTTCCAAAACTTTTCGAATATCATCTCAATGATGGAAGTGGAAAGATAATTTCCTGGTCCCCTCTTGGAGTGACATATGAAAATGCAACCGGTCAAACTGTCAAAGTTCTCATTGATGGAGAATGGAAATTAACCTTGGAAATTTTTCGCGATCTTGGAACAGCCATGGCCGTTGCATTATTACTAATATATTTCGTACTTGTTATTCAAATTCGTTCAATTGTTGTTCCACTTTTAATTATGGCAACCATACCACTTGCACTCATTGGTGTGCTTGTTGGATTTGCCATACTTGGTGCAATAAAAGGAACTTATTTTAATGCAACATCCATGATTGGAGTTATTGCGTTGGCTGGTATTGTTGTAAAAAATGCTATCATATATCTCGCCTATCTGGATGAGCTCAAGGAGCGAAAAATGCCCCTCATAGAAGCATTGATGGAAGCAGGACGCGTAAGACTGCTCCCAATCCTTTTAACATCTCTTACGGCGATTTCGGGTTCTCTAACAATTATCGCTGATCCGGTTTGGGAAGGATTAGCTTGGGCAATCATATTTGGTCTTTCAGTCTCAACAATTCTAACGCTTGTGATTTTTCCGTTGCTCTATCAAACATTTGAGAGCAAGAAGTGGGACAAAAAATAATAATAATTTTTGCAAATAAAAGCGCTTTCATTGGCGCTTTTGTTATTTTTTGTGATAAACTAGTATTATGCAGTATAAACTCTATACAACATCCATAAAAGCATGGGATGCCATGATTGAAGCCATTGATGGAGCAAAGAAATCCATCTTTTTAGAGATGTATATTTTTCTTGATGACACAGAAGAAAGCCATGATTTCATAGGAAAGCTCATAGTAAAATCGCGCGAAGGAGTGGAGGTGATTATTGTGACTGATGCATATGGAAGCAAATTAATCAAAAAAGAAACTTTGGAAAAATTGAAAGATGCTGGCATTGAAATTCTTTTTTTCAGTCATTGGCTCAGACACATCCATCGCAAAGTTTTGATTATTGATGAAAAATCAGCTTTTTTGGGAGGTGTTAATATTGGCAAAAAATTCTCAAAATGGAAAGATTTGCAAATGAAAATAAGCGGGCGCATCGCAAAAAGGCTCCTGAAATCATTTGCTTATACCTACGAAATGGCTGGAGGCAAAAAAGAAAAACTGCTCAATCTAAGAAAAATGAAATTTTCTTACAAGCTAAAATTTTGGCTCGTGGAACATTGGCCAAGCAGAAATATTTTTACTCTCCAAAATCACTACACAGAAAAAATACTTGGAGCAAAAGAAAAAATACAAATTATCAGCCCATATTTCACTCCCCCGCGCTGGATGCTTTCATTGCTTGATGATGCCATCCGCAGAAAAGTGACGGTTGAGATATATGTGCCAAAAGAAGTTGACATCCCAATCATGAATAGAGTCAATCTTCACTACATAGACAAAATACATTCCATTGGAGCAAAAGTTTTCCTTTCAAAAGAAATGAACCATGCCAAAATTTTTTTGATTGATGGCAAAGAAGGAATGATAGGGTCTCAAAATGTTGATTTAGCATCTTTCCGCTATAATTCAGAAGTTGGACTTTTTTTTACTGACAAAAAACTTTTGAAAGAAATCTCGCTTATTTTGGAAGATTGGGTCAAGGAATCAGATGAATACACAACTCATAATTACAAAATGCGAACTGTTGATTATATAATTCTTGCGCTCAGCAAAATCCTATACCCAGTCTTGTAATAGCTTTTCAGGCATTAGCTTTTTAGCTTTTCAGAGCGGACGGAACTCATTACTAAGCAACATCTCTGGCATTAGCTTTTTAGCTTTTCAGAGAATATAAGATGCATTTAATTTAAAACCTAAGAAGCTAACGCCTAATAAGCTAATAACATGCCGAAAATCCAAATTACTTCAAAAGGAATCAGAGCTGCTCTCAAAAAATACACACCCTATCAATCGCTGGTTGAATATATTTGGAATGGTTTTGATGCGCAAGCATCAATCATTGAGATAAATTACGTTGCAAATGAACTTGGAGCCATAGAAAAAATTTCCATCAGTGACAATGGCTATGGAATTCCACACAGCAAATTACAAGACAAATTCGAACCACTTTTTGAATCAAAAAAAGCACTTGAAAATAAACTCAAAAAAAATCTTTCTGCTATTCATGGAAAAAATGGCATTGGAAGATTGACCTTTTTTACTTTTGCCAGAAATGCTTCATGGGAAACAATATACACAGAAAATGAAAAGAATTTAACCTATGAAATTTATGCCAACGCTGAGAACATAAATCTTTACACCGGTGTAAATGCAGTTGCTCGCCAGACATCTGAAGCGACAGGAACAAAAGTAGCCTTCAGCGGAATTCATGGGCTTGTCTCCCACCAACTTGAAGAAAAATTCCAAGAATACATTCTTAAGGAATTCGCTTGGTTTTTGGCGCTAAACAGAAATAGAGATTTTAAAATCATCCTAAATGGAACTTCGATTGATTTTAAAAATATCATTGCTGATAGTGAACAATTTGAACTTATTCATCCAGAATCTAACACGGTTTTTTTCCTTTATTATGTTCGCTGGGATCAACGACTTAACAATGAGCCATCACGTTATTATTATCTGAATTCTGAGCACAAAGAGCGTTGGAAAGAGCCAACTGCCATCAAAAACAAGGGGGAGCAATTTTATCACAGCATCTTTATTGAAAGTGCATATTTTGATTCATTTGGTTTTCAGAGTTCAGAAGTTCAATCACAAGAAGCTCTGATTGTTGGCACGCGCTCGGATGCTCAATTCAAATTTCTGCGGAAAAAACTAGCCAACATCCTACGCATCAAGCGCAGACCATTTGTGAATACCCTGTGGGTCTTTGGGGACACCACAGGGCGTCTAATTAAATGCATGTTAGATTTCGAATAACTTGAGTTGTTTAATATCTTTTTCCCTG
>C687J13896_1001885_pt1 | contig 10297 bp, 14 predicted proteins | sample RifGroE2_FD_13896 | JGI IMG/M metagenome (IMG submission 13896)
TGAAATTAATTTTGTTTGTTAATTTTGAATAGTTTAACTTTGGTTTTTCATAGGTGGACTTGAATTAGGTAGAGAGCGGGGTCGATGACAGAAAATTTCCGGCTCCGCTTTTTTGAATAAATAAAATGAAATTATTAAAAATTCACATAAATCCTGCAAATCCCCGACTGAAAATAAGTTATAAAATAACCCACGAATGAGATAATAATGAGTATATTTACAATATGGAAATATATAAAGATATAATAGGTTATGAAGGACTTTATCAGGTAAGTAACTTTGGAAATGTAAAAAGCTTTGTAAAAAGATGTTTTAATTCTGAAAAAGTTCTAAAAAGTGGAACTGATAAAAGCGGCTATAAAATTGTTACACTATGTGAAAACAAAAAACATCATACAAAGTCAGTTCATAGGTTAATGGCTTCAGCATTTTATGGAGAAAGTAAATTACAAGTCAATCATAAAGACGGTAAAAAAGCAAACAATGTTATTGAAAATATTGAATATGTTACTGCTTCTGAAAATCGAAGGCATGCAATAAAGAACGGATTATTAATTCATAATACTGTTAAGATAGCAGAAGAAAAGAGAAAATTAATTGCTCAGATAGATTTAATAAGTAAGCAACAAATCGCAATATTTGAAAGTGCACACAAGGCATCAAGAGAAACAGGAATAAATAGAGGTAATATTTGCAGTTGTGCAAGGGGTGTAAAAGGGCAGGCAGGGAATTATAATTGGCAATATTTATGATCAAATTAAATTCTATAAAGTTAAATCCCAACAATCCGAGGTTAATTCATGATGATAGGTTTCAGAAACTTATCAAATCAATCAGTGAATTTCCAAAGATGATGGAACTACGGCCTATTATCATTGATTCAGAAGGTATGATTTTAGGCGGTAACATGCGATTTAAGGCACTCAAAGAACTTGGCTATAAAGATGTACCTGACGGGTGGATTAAGCGGGATGGTGAGCTTACAGAAGCCGAGAAACAGCGTTTTATCATCGCTGACAATATTGAGATGGGTGAATTTGACTGGGATATACTTGCTAATGAATGGGATAAGGATGAATTAATTGAATGGGGTCTCGAGATTCCCAACTTTGCTTTTAAACAGGAAGCCATTGAAGACGACTATGAAATACCCGATGAGATAAAGACTGACATTATACTCGGCGATCTGTTTGAGATTGGTCAACATCGGTTGTTATGTGGCAGTTCAACTGAAGCAGATGCAGTGGCAAAATTACTGGACGGTGCAAAACCGAATTTAATGGTTACTGATCCACCTTATGGAGTTAATTATGATCCTGATTGGAGAAATAGAGCAGACAGAGCAAATGGCAAGTGCATTGGGGCAAGTGCATAATGATAATATTTCCGATTGGAAGGAGACTTATTCTCTTTTTACAGGAGATGTATGTTACGTTTGGCATGGTGGTTGCCATGCCAAGATTGTTATTCAGAACTTGGAAGATTGCGGATTTGTAATGGTTGCGCAAATTATATGGGCAAAGAACAACATAGTAATTGGAAGAGGCGACTATCATTTCAAACATGAACCATGTATTTATGCAGTAAGAAAAGGGAAGAAGCATAATTGGCAGGGAAGTAGAAAAGAAAACTCTTTATGGGAAATTGATAAGCCATTAAAATCAGAGACAGGACATTCAACTCAAAAGCCAGTTGAGTGCATGGCGAGGCCAATAAGAAATAATACTTATGAAAGAGATTCTGTTTATGATTCCTTTATTGGTTCAGGAACTACAATGGTTGCTGCTCATCAATTAAATCGTAAGTGTTACGGCATGGAAATTGATCCTAAATATTGTGTTGTTATTTTAAAGCGCATGAAAAAGTTAGATAATAGTTTGGATATTAGGTGTTTAAATCGTAACTTTAATATAGAGAAAGAATTAAATGGTTAAGAACGGCACATATAAAAAGTGTGTGATTTGTGGTAATGAGTTCTATGTTATACCAGCACAAGAGAGGAAGGGTAGGTATTTGTGTTGTTCAAAAGAGTGCGGATATAAATTAAGATCAAAGTCAGAATCAAAGAAGAAGGGTAAAGAATATCCACACTTACAAAGAGCCGAAGTAAAAATATGCCGGAATTGTGGAAATGACTTCAGGGCAATTGGAGATCATAATGGCAGATTCGGTGGGACTTCTAAAAGGGATCAGATTTATTGTTCTCATACTTGTTATGTGAAAGGAAATAGAATATCTCAATTTGAAGATCAGGTTTATAATTATCTGATTCAGCAAAATATTCAATTATTAAGACAAATTAAAAAAGGACGGTGGAGTTTCGATTTTGGCATTAAGAACACAAACATACTGATTGAGGCTGATGGTAGTTATTGGCATTCAAAGTTAGACATTCAGTTCAGGGATAAAAGGAAAGATGATTGGTGTCAATTAAATAACTACGAATTATATAGAATCGATGAACTGCAATTTTATAAAAATAAAGAGTTTGCGAGCCAAGTAATTATAGACCGCATGAAAAAACTTGATCCAGAAATTGTGATTAAAAAGAATGGAGTATTATGGCACGACCAAAGACAATAATAGACTGGAGTAAGGTCGATAAATATTTGCAAGCTCAATGCAATGGCACTGGTATTGCTGGTCTTTTAGGTATTGCGCCAATTACACTTTACAGGGCTTGTGAGGAAAAATATAAAGTCAATTTTGAAGCCTATTCCGCACAAAAGAAAGGAGAGGGCAAGGAGTTGCTTAGAGGCAAGCAGTATCAGGTCGCAATGGAGGGCGATAAGACAATGCTTGTATGGCTCGGTAAACAATATCTTGAGCAGAAGGATAAAAATGACATTACAACAAATGATCAGAACTTAAATACTTCAATTCTGATTGAACTTATTGACAGTTCAGATAAAGTAGAACATGAAGATACAAGTAGCAAGTAAGGTTTATAAAGGACTTATTAAGGGACTTGCTGAAAGTAAAACGATTCTTTCTCTTCAAGGTTCATCCCGATCAGGGAAAACGGTTAATATCTTAATATTTCTGATTACATATATTCTTGAACACAATAACACCCGGCTATCTATTGTCCGTAAAACATTACCGGCGCTTAAAGGATCAGTCCTGATTGACTTCAAAGAGATTCTTTTTAAGATGGATATTTGGAATGATAAACAGTTCAATAAAACAGAACTGATTTATAAATTTAATAATGGCTCTTGGGTCGAGTTCTTTTCAACTGATGATGAACAGAAGATCAGAGGTCGTAAACGTGGAATCTTATTTGCCAATGAAGCGAATGAATTAAGTTACCTGGAATGGCAGCAGCTTATAATGAGAACCACACTCTTTGCTGTTTTGGATTACAACCCTTCATTTTCAGAAGATCATTGGATTGAATCAGTAAATAAAGACCCGGACTGTTATCATTTTATTTCAACCTATAATGATAATCCATTTCTGGAGCAGAAAATTATTGATGATATTGAGAAGTTACAAGGTAAGAATAAATCTCTTTGGACTGTTTACGGATTAGGACTCCGGGCTGTTATCGAAGGGCGGATTTTTGATGATTATGAGATTGTGGAAGGAATACCGGAACATATCCGCAAGCGATGGGTAGGTATGGACTTCGGTTACACAAATGATCCTACTGCAATTTTGAACGTGGCAATAGATGGTGAGGATTTATATATGGATGAAATTTGTTACCGAACTAAAATGTTGACAAATGATATTATTAAAGTCTTAAAATCAGAATGTCAAAATAAAAAGATTATTTCTGAAAGTGCAGACCCCAGACTAATAGATGAGATACATAATGCAGGGTTAAATATCCATGCTGTTGAGAAATTCCAAGGTTCAATTAATGCAGGGCTTACAAAGATGAAAGAGTATAATCTTAAAATTACCAAGAGATCAACAAATATAAAGAAGGAAGTTGATAATTACGTATATGATCAGGATCGGGATGGTAAATATCTTAATCAACCAGTTGATGAGTTTAACCATGCGATTGATGGTGGCCGTTATGTGATTTTGGAAGAAGTTATTGGTAAAAATCGTAAAAAAACAAATCTTTCAAGTTTAATAGGACGGATTTAATTAACTTTACAAAAAATTATTATGACAGCCCTTGAGGTTATAAAGTCACAGGATTTCAAAGAGATTGAAAAGCTATTCATCCGGCAGGTCGATACCGGCATTCAGGCAGAAGCAATAAAGCAGTATAATATCGATACTCATGATGTATTCGATCCGGCTATCCGTCCGATGCGCAAAATAAAAATAGACTCCACGACAAAAGATTCGCTTGGTAATGTCATTTGGATCGATAAATGGATCGATGTTGTCCGTGTCGGAATACCTTGGCAGAATATAATCACGGAGCGGCGGGTCGGATTCACCCTTTCGCATCCTGTTAAGACAAATGTTATCTGGGATACTGGAAGCGAAAAGGAGAAGCAGCTTGTTAAATTAGTCGAACAAATCCAGAACGACAATAAGATGGATTACAAGAATAAAGAGATACTTCGCCGTAAATTATCAGAACTTGAAGTTGCTGTTATTTGGTATTATGTTGTTACTGACGATCCGAAGCATAAATTTACACTTAATAGTAAGATTATATCCCCGGAACTTGGCGACACTCTTTACCCGCTGTTTGACATGAATGGGACAATGATTTCTTTTCGCAGGGATTATAAATTAAGTGAAGGTGGAAAAGATATTGAACACTCGGACCTTTATACTGCCGACTTTGAATATAAGTATATTAAACGGGAAGGTTCTTGGATTATCGACCCTGATGCAAAGGCAAAATCGATTGAGACAGGCGTCTATGTCCCGGCTAATCCGGTCCCTAATCCTGCAAAGAAGATACTTATTGAGTATTATAATCAAAAGAAACCAATATGGTACAACGTGCAGTCGATGATTAACAGGCATGAGATGCTAACTTCGAATCATGGCGGGATGAATGATAAGTTTGGTGCGCCTATATTCACAGTGGCCGGTGAAATACAGGGAGAAATAATAGATAATGCGCAGGGATCACTTATGCAGCTTGAGAATGGTGCCACGGCTCAATACGCTCAGCTTGCATCAGAGCCACAGTCGATAAGTCTTGAACAAACAAACCTGGAGAAGTTCATTTATACGATGTCACAAACTCCAAATATATCATTTGACCAAATGATGACAATAGGCCAGATGTCAGGATTTGCAGCAGAAATGATCTTCACAGATTCCCATATGGGAGTCCGTATGGAAGAGGAAACATTCGGAATAGGACTGCAGAGGCGGCTTAATATCATCAAGGCAGCCATAGGGGCGTTAATTGATACTTCACTGGCAAATGAATGCAGGACTGTCCAATTGAAGCCTGAAATAACACCTTATTTGCCGCAGAACATGACTGAGATAATTGAAAATAACACCGTGGCAGTCACCGGAGGGATCATGTCGAAAGAGACAGCTGTTGAAAACAATCCTTTAGTCAAAGATGCAAAAATAGAACTTGAAAGGATGAAAAATGATGCTACGAATGAACTTGCAGGTACAGAAAATGATAATTTGTAATTAATTGATAATCAAGGTTAGAATGCGAAACGTCCACAGTATGAAATAAAACTAATTATCACCTAATAAATTAAATTAAAATGGAAAAATTAAATGTAAAAGACTCAAGCAAAGCAACCATATTAAGGGGTGCTGACATGAATGAGATACTAAGGCTCAAAGGCAAATATACTGCTAAGTGTTTCGACAAAGACGGTAATCTGAAATGGAAGGATACTATTGACAATGTCGTTACTGATGTTGGAGCAAATCAATTTTTGGATTCAGCATTTGGTGCTGGTCCTGTTGCTGGACCGTTTCTTGGACTTATTAGTTCAGTGGGTTATACGGCACCTCCCGCAGTAGGTAATACTATGAGTTCTCATACAGGATGGGCAGAAGCTGGTAACGGTACTAATTATCCTAACTGGTCAACTCCTGCAAGTAATGCAAGAGGAACGATGACTTTTGCTGCGGCATCAGCAAGAGCAATAGCTCTGACTGCTGCAATATCATTTGTGATTGCTACAAACGGAGGTACTGTCAAGGGTTGCTTTGCTGTATTCGGAACCGGTGCAGTTTCGACTAACAATAATACTTCAGGAGTACGCTATCTCTGAGGCTGCAAGTGCAGTTGATTCACCAAATTCCGTTATATTGCTTAATTCTGCAATTGTCGAGGCAGCAACTAATAATGATACTTCTGATGCAGTATTGATATTGTCTTCTATAATTACTGAGGGCGTTTCTGCTTTAGATTACGAAAGTTCAATTTATATCACTTCATCAAGTATTGCGGAAGCATCAGGACTGACAGATGAACAAAGTGTTATTGGTATATTATTATCATCCATTTCAGAATCATCATCTTTAGTGGATATTGAAAGTGTAATTGCAACTTTCATTAATTCTATTTCTGAAAGCGGATCGCTTGAATCTTTGGAAAATTCAGTTAATGTAACTCCATCCGCAATAAATGAGGATATTTCTGTTATTGACGAAACTATAAGTATTGCAATTATTATATCACAGGTTACTGAAATAGAGGCTATAATAGATATTTCCAATGCCAGTATAGGAGATAATTATATTTTGGCAAGTATTTCAGAAGAACTTATTGTAATAGACTTAATAGAAACATTGATTATATTAGCAGCGAAAAGAATTAATAGAGGGCGGAGAGGCAGTGTACGTTTTGCAGAAATATGGATTGAAGGTGGAGGAAAGGGAATGGTAATTAGTAATTCAGGGAGTAATTCAGGGAGTAATTCAGGGAGTAATAATAGAGGTAGAGGCAATAGGGGACAAGGAGTAACAAGAAGAATAAGAGGAGATTAATAAATAAATTACTATGGCAGAAATACTTTTTTTGACCGTTGAAAGTGGAGACACATGTTCGTTTTACAGATCAGCAGGGATCTTAAAAGACCTTCGCAGGAAAACAAAGCATAACATTACACTGGCCCAAATGAACCAGGTCGCACTAAACTGGTCGTTCCTTACTCAGTTTGATTTGGTATATCATCAGAGGGCATTTTCAAAGGAATCACTTAACATCTGCGGATACCTGAAACAATGCGGCGTTAAATTGTGGTTAGATTATGATGACAATCTTTTTGCCCTTAACCCTGAGAATCCGACATACGCACTTTACAACAATCCTGAAACGCAGAATAATATAAAAGAAATGTTACGGCTTGCTGATGTTGTCAGTGTGCCAACTGAATACCTGAGACAGGAATATAGTGAGTTTAATAAGAATATCTTAATTGTCCCAAATGCTTTTCATGATTCATTATTTAAACGTCCTGAATTGCCAAAAAGGACAAACCACATTGTCTGGCGTGGTCCGGAGGCTCATATCTTTGATTTAATGAGTTATAGTAAGCAGATCAATGAAGCTACCAAAGAGTTCCCGGAATGGCGTTTTATGTTTGCAGGATTCTCGCCGTGGTTCCTTTCCGAAACAAATAACAAAGGTCATATTCCTTCAATGGATATTGTTGTTTACATGAAAACTCTTTTTGACATGGCTCCGTCCTGCCTTCATGTGCCGTTGCATGATAATATGTTTAATAGGTGCAAGAGTAATATTAGCTACATTGAAGCTTCGTATTTCGGTGCAGTATGTGTGGCTCCTGCCTGGTGGAACGCTCCGGGATCGTTGCCTTATACAGACGGTGTAAATTATTACGAAGCTATCAGATCAGTTTTGAGTGGGGAAGTCGATAAGGCTAAGCTAAATAAGGAAGCCTGGGAGTACATTTGTGACGTTTTACTCTTATCAAAGGTTAATAATTTAAGGATTGATATAATTAATTCTTTGTTGTAATATTTATTTATTCGGAATAATGTTTTACATTTGTAGTGCTGATATCTACATCATGAATCACAAAAAATTAGTAACGGCCCCGAAAGTAAATGAATCACACTCAAAAGGTGTAGATAATCAGCTCATTTACCGTAGGGGCTTTTAAAATTTAATGAGATGGAACCAATTGAATTAAAAAACCACTTTGGAGTTAATCTTCATAATATTATTAAAAGTTTTACATCTGTTTATGAAAAATTACCAGATCAAAAACAGGAAGTACAGGTAGTCTTTGGTAATAACTTTAGTTATATTGGTAAGTGCATGTATTTTTCTGATGTGCAATTATTTTGCACTTATTATAAAATGGCAATTAATAATATTACTCATTGGAGAAATGTAACTTATAATGATAAGGAATTAGTTTCAGAATTAATAATAAATGGCGCAAATATTAATCAGTTATGAAATTTAGTGTGATTATGGCCTCCCTGCTTTCCGACTATCTTGGAAGTGCAACCGGAAAAGATAAGAAACTCATCCGGGCGATTGAATCAGTTCTCAAACAGACCTATCAGAACTTTGAATTAATAATAGTGGCTGATGGTTGCGCCTTAACTGAATTTGTTGTTAATCATAATTTCACGGACAAACGGATCAATCTCTTAAAGGTCGAGCGCAAAGAACTTTGGTCAAATACACCCCGCAATGCAGGTATTGAAGTTGCAAAAGGGAAATATATTATTTACATTGACAACGATGATCGTTATGGAGAAAATCATTTACGAATCATCAGCGATCAATTGACTGAAGAAGACTGGGTTTATTATAACGATTTCAGATGGTCAGGCACGGAGTTTATTGAGCGGCAAATAGACGTTACTCTTTACGGTCATTGCGGAACGTCAACTATTTGTCATGCTTCACGACTGAAGTTGAAATGGGAGAAAGCCGGCTACGGTCATGACTACCAGTTCATTCAGCAACTACGGAAGTTTGAAGGTAAAAAGATTACCACGCCGGAATATTTTGTTTGTCATGAAATATAAAAACTATGAAGTGTTTGATCATAACATACAACCGCTTGTACCTTCCAAAAAATATGGCTGACTTTTTGTTTTTGCATAATATTGATCCTGTCTTTGTCGATAATAATAGCGATTACCCGCCACTCTTGGAATACTACAAATCGACTAAATACGAAGTTGTCATGATGGATCAAAACTATGGTTATAAAGTAGTATGGGAGCAAAATCTTTTAAAGAAACTTGGAATAACAGGCAACTACATTGTAACCGATCCTGATTTGGACTTAACAGGCATCCCTGATGACTTTCTGAGTGTTTTGGAAGAAGGGTTAAGACGTTATCCTCAATTTGATAAATGCGGGTTCTCACTTGAAATAAAAGACCTGCCAAAAACACCTTTTTGCCCTCTTGACTGGGAAATTCAATTCTGGCAGAATCCTTTAGATGGTAGGTATTACGATGCGCCGGTGGACACTACATTTGCCCTTTACAAAGTGCCGTATCATTCAACTAAAGGGATCAGGACTAATAGACCTTATACGGCTCGTCACATGCCGTGGTACTACTTTGACTTCAAAGATATGCCAATTGATGAGCAATTTTACTTCAAAACTTGTCGGGAATCACATAGCATGGGAGGGATATTCAGATGAAAATATCAGGCATATATCAAATACAAAGTAAAATTAAACCTGAAAGAATCTATATTGGGTCAGGTGTGGATATTAGGAGACGATGGAATGACCATAAAAATAAATTGCGTAAAAATAAACACGGGAATAGCAAACTTCAAAACCATTATAATAAATACGGTGAATCAGATTTACAATTTTCTGTTTTACTTGGGTGTGAAAAGGAAAACCTAATTGTTAATGAGCAATTCTTTTTTGATACTTATCCTATTTATTTTAATGAATGTCTTAAAGCCAATAGTCCATTTGGAAGAAGGATGTCTAAAGAATCTAAAGAGAAAATATCAAAAGCGAATAAAGGACATAGAGGGATATGGGGATATAAGCATACAGAAGAAGCCAGACTGAGAATAGGTAAATTTCAGAAAGGGCGAATTAGAACAGTAATTGAAATGGAATCCTTGCATAAAGGCATTAATAAAGGATTTAAACATTCTTTAGAGACAAGAAGGAAAATGAGTGAGAAAGGGATGGGGAATAGAAAGGCATTTGGGTATCGCCATACAGAAGAATGGAAGAAAGAACAAAGTAATCGAATTAAAGAATTTTGGAAATTAAGAAAATCAATATGCCAAAAATAACAATTCTTTGTACATATATCAACCGCCCTGAATCCTTAAAATGGACTTTGAAGTCGTTACTTCAATACGATCCTAAAGATTTCAGTGTGATTATAGTTGATGATAACAGCAAAGAAGATATTATAT
>C687J13896_1001889_pt1 | contig 10283 bp, 17 predicted proteins | sample RifGroE2_FD_13896 | JGI IMG/M metagenome (IMG submission 13896)
ACGCGGACTCGTTCGACTGCACTGGCGCGACGGCGAGCGTCGTCGGGGCGCCCACCTACGTCACGGCGGCTGGATACCCGGAGCGGTGGGCAGCGCGATTGAACGGGACGACGGACTACTACACACTGGGGGACATTGGCGACCCGTGGACCGATTATTCAATCTGCATCCAGTTCAATACGTTGGCTGTTGCAGCAAATCGCCGGATTGTGACCAAGGGGGGGGCGGGTGGCGATGCGCTCATTCTGCGTGTCGAAAACAGCGGTGTCTTGAAGTTCTACGCATTCAGCGCGGTGTCGAACTCTAGCATCAGCTCGGCTGCGCTGTCCGTTGGGGTATGGAACACAGCCTGCGTCAGCTACGATTATGTTGCAAACGGCACCAGCATCATGCGGATGAATTTGAACGGCGTGGAATCGACGCCCGTCACCAACGCAGTTGGCCCTGCTCCAGATGTTGCAGAGCCCCTGAAGGTCGGCGCAGCTGGCGGCGTGATCGGTGAATACTTCAGCGGGGACGTGCTGAGTGTGCGCGTCTGGTACAACGCGCTATCCGCGTCGGAGCAGGCGCTGTGGGTCGCCAGCCAGCAAGCCCGCCTCGCGGCCAAGCCGGTGAACGCGCTGGTCACGGTGTCCAGCGGCGCCACCACGGCAATCGGCACGAGCGGGACCATGTACTCGCTGCCGGCGAACTCCCTCGCGTGCGGCGCGGCCGGGTGCGAAATCTGGAGCGCGGCGGCGCATTCCAATCTGCTCACCAACTCCGAGAGCGGGAACGCCGGAGCCACAACCGTGAACTACGAGGCCGGCCCACAGGGCGGTTCGCCTACCGCCGAGCGGTTCACCATGAACACGAATGTGGAAACCGTCTGGCAGTCCTCTGTGGCGGCCGGAACGACGCTAGCAAACAAGATGTTTTACTTGTCAGTCTGGCTCAAGGCAGTTTCAACACCGTGTTCTGCATATTTCGGAGCCACTGACACAAACGCCTGGACCGCCGGGCAGGCAGTTCAACAGGCGTGCTCAATCGGAACGACATGGGGGCGGTGCCTGATTCCTGTGGTGTACGGATCTGGTGCGCTTGGTTCCACGGCAGGCGTCGTGGGTCCCAGCACGAAGGGCAGACTGGGCAATCCTGATCTACCCGCCTGCGACCTTTCTGCGGTCAACATCAAGTTTGAGTTGTCCCCTGTCGCAGGCCCCTACGTCGCGACTGCCGGGACGCCGGTGGCCGGGGCGGCGGATTCGTCTTACACCGACGACACGACTGGCAAGATCACCGATGCGCGCGGGTGCGTGGCCGCCGAGTTCACGGTCAACGCATGGACGGCTAACGCACGTGCGGTCGGCTTCAACGGGGCGGCGGTTCCCGGCCTCAGCATCAACGCCACCAACAGTTTCAGCCTGTGGGATGGCACTGCGCCCGTAGTCCTCAACTCCGTGTCCTGCCCCGGCAGCGTCTGCCGTGTACTCGCGTGGTGGAGCGGGTCCGCGATGGGCCTGCTGGACCTCAACGGAGGCGGCTCGTCGTCTGGAGCCTATGACGGCACCATGTTTACCGGCACGCCGCGCCTGTTCCAAGCTTCGCAGAGCGGCACAGCCAATCACCTGAACGGCCCATTCAAGCGCCTCGTGTGGGGCCGCACCTTGAGCGAGTGCCGGAGGATGCCGCAATGAGCCCCAAGATCCTCGGCGTCCTCGCCATCGTCGCAGCAGGCGCAGGCGTCGCGCTCAGCGCGGGCGAAGCGGTGGACGTGGACGCGGTGGCCACGGCAGAGGACGGCAGCAAGAGCGTCGTGACCGTGCGCTGCAAGGCGGGCGCGAAGGCCGAGGAGATGGACTGCGGCGACCTCCCGGCGAACGTGGAGCCGGTGGCGCTGACCGCGAGCGCGCCCTACGTCACGCTCTCGGCTGCGGGCACGAAGGAGGCGCGCGAGCAGCCTTGCGCGTGCGGGCCGGTGGACGGCAAGCGGGTCTGCACCGTCCTCGACGCCGAGGGTGAGCGGCCAGCGCGCCCCGGCGAGCACCTCGCGGCCGGGACGTGGCAGGGCGCGTGCGCGCCTAAGCCCTGCTTCGAGCATGCCGCCGTCATCGCCCAGCGCGGCCTCGGCTACGCGCAGCCCGTCGCGTGCGGCGGCAGGGCGGCGAAGGAAGCAGCAGAGATAGGAGGAGCACCATGACGAAGAACGAAACCGCTACCTGGGTCCGCTGGTCCATCGGAGTTCTCGTCACGCTGGTCTTGGCCCTGGGTGGCTACGCCCTGGCCCAAGACCGAAAGGTGACTACCCTGGAGGTCCAGCAGAAGTACACCGACCAGAAGGTGAGCGACGTGCTCCAGCGGGTGGAGGCGCTGCTCAACAAGCAGGAACCGGTGATCGAAGCGATGAAGAGACACATCGCAATCGACGAGCGCGACTGGAAGGCTTCCAAGTGAAGTTCACCTCCCCAGTGGAGCCGATGATCATCACCAGCTTCTTCGGCCCACGCCCCAAGCCCAACGGCCCCACGCACCCTGGCCTGGACTTCGCGGCGGTGCTGGGGCAGGCGGTGCGCGCCGTGCTCCCTGGGGTCGTGCTTCGCAGCTACTACAGCCCCAACCTCCGCCGCGTTCCCGTCTTCCTGCCGGAAGCAGGCCCCGACGGGCTCCCCATCCAAGCGATCAAGGACGGCAAGCCGGTCTTCAAGATGGAGAACTACCCCTGGCGCCCTGGCGACCCGAAGCCCGACGGCATGGGCTTCGGGGAAACGGTGCTGCTCCTCCACGAGGACGGGCGGCTCACGCGGTACGCCCACTTCAGCAAGCGTCTGGTCAGGGCCGGAGAGCGCGTCGCTCAGGGCCAGATACTCGGACAGGCCGGGACCTCCGGCTACAGCTTCGGAGTGCATCTGCACTTCGAACTCAGGGGCGATGGAGGGCGAAGCTACTTCGATCCCCTCCCCGAGTTCGCCCACCTCAACCCCGCAGTCGTGTAGGAGACCAAGATGCCCGAGAACGAAAACCTGACGTTGGAGCAGAAGGTGGCCAAGCTGGAGCAGGCGTGGAACACCAGCCCGGACACCGTCATCCCCGCCAAGTACGCCAAGCTGGCGTGGATCATCTTCATGGTCCTGTCCATGCTCGTCGCCGGCTGGCAGAGCACCGCGATCCTCATCTGGGGGCAGGACAGCAAGTACGCCGCGATCTCCGCCATCTGGGTCGGCGTGGTCGCGGCCATCATCCGCTTCCTCACCACCAACAGCTTCGGCAACGCGGCCAAGCTGCTCGTCGTCGGGCTGCTCGGCCTCTCGGTGCTCGGCACCTCGGCGTGCGTCCACTGGAACAAGCCCAAGCTGGAGGCCGGGCTGAAGCAGTGTGCTGCCGGCTTCGTCGATGCTGAGGTCCAGGGCATCCTGCCCGACGTGCTGAAGGCCATCCAGGGGGACAAGGCGGACTGGCAGGCCCAGCTCGATCAGGTGCTGATGCGTGGTGGGATGGCCGCCATCTGCGCCCTGGGTGTCGTCATCAGCACGCTGGAGAGCGGCACGGGGGGCACGGCGGGCGCCATGCCCCTGGTGATGCAGCCCCCGGAGGCCGGGGGTCTGCCCAGGGCGGTGGTCCTGCTCCGGGCCTACAGCTATGTGGAGAGCAGGCAGTAGCGCGGGCCGGTTTCGCGCTCGGTGGGGGGCTTGGCGGCTCGGCGCCAAGCCCCCTGCTTTTTAGGGCCCCGTGGGGGTGGCGGTACAGCATCTCGACCGCCAAAACAGCCCCTCCTGAGCGTTTGCGGCCCGCTGCCAGGTAGGGCGGCGGGCCTAGCTTTTGGCGCTCCCGAGGGGCGGGGCCCGCTACTTCTTGCACTTCTGACACACGGCCGTCTGTATCTTGGTGCCGAGTGCCGTCCAGGACGTAATCTTCAGCGAGCAGCGGTGTTCGCAGCACATCTTGCCACAGACACGGCACGTCCATGTGGGAGGGCAGCCCTTGCGGAAGCACACCCTCCTCACCATCTTCTTCATCACCGCCCCCTGCTAAGTCCGTAGGCCACGCCCGCCCCGAACCCCGCGCTCCTGGCGTCGTCCAGCGCGCACCAGATGGCGAACTGCGCGATGCTCCGGTGCTTTGCCACGATGACGCCCTGCCGCTCCAGCTCGGTGACCAGCCACGCCGCCCGGTCGCGGCTCAGGTCCAGGTACTTGGGGGCCTTGCGGTGCTTGACGGGCTTGGGCGGGACGCGCCGGGGGCTGGGCTTGGGCAGCACCCTCCTCCGCACCCCCGCCAAGCTGGCGGGGAGGGCGAAGGGCTTCCAGATGCCCGGCAGCGCGATGACCTTTGCGGTGTTCATGTTGGTCACTCCGTTCGGAAGTCGCCGCCGTCGTACAGCCTGCGGAGCGCGCCTTCAATGTCCATCAGCTTGGTGAGCTTCTTTCCTAGGTCGTCCTCGTTCGCGGCGGGGCACAGCCCGTAGCTGACGGCGGCCTTGCGGTGCATCCGCAAGAGCTGTTGGAAGCCGTGCTTCTGCGCCAGCGCCACCTCCCGTTCTGCGTCCGTCTTCACGGTTGCACCTCCCGCATGTCCATCACCTCGCCCCCGTTGAGCTGCCGCACCAGCTCCTCCACCACGCAGCACCAGAACTCCCGGCCGGGGCTGTGGCGGGGGAACTCCAGCGCCACCTCCGCTGCCACCCGGCGCGCGGTGAGGGGGTGATGTTCCTTCAGCATCCTGACGGCCTGCTTCTTTGCGTCTTCCACGATGTTCCTCCTACGGTGAGGGCGGGGCCGCGCGGCCCCGCCCGTTGGTCTGCCAGACCTACGCCTTCACCTCGACCTGCTTCAGCAGCGACGACGCGCGCTTCTCCAGGTCCAGCCGGTCGTCGTTCCACTTCATGCTGTGGGCGTGGCCCGTCAGGCCCTGCACCACGCCCCACAGGCTCCGGGGGTTCAGCCCCGGCTCCTCGCTGGCGATGCGGAAGGCCTCCTGCGCCTGCTTGGGGCTGAAGCCCCTGGCCTGGACCCAGGCGTAGGTGTCCTCGTCCGTCTTCGCCACCTCCAGGGCGCGCGCAGCCTTCCNCCGCCGCCGCGACGGGGGACACCTTCGCCTCCAGGTACTTCTGGAGCGCCGGCTTCGCCTCCGCCATGTAGCGGCGGGGGCCGCCGCTGCTGTGGCGGATGCGGAGGTCCAGGGCGAGGTCGAAGCCCCAGATGATGCGGTTGTCGCAGATGCGGTTGTAGTAGAACAGCGTGAGGAAGAAGGCCCCCGCGCCCACCTCGCTGTTGCCGATGATGAGGCCCTTGTAGAGCGCCGACTTGCCGGGGATGTCGATGGGGTGGCTGTCGTCCACGAGGCAGATGAAGACGTCCCGGTCGCTGGCGTACAGGGTCGTCGCCTTCTTGGGGTCGGTCTTGGCGTAGCTGGCGCTGGGCACCTTCCACACGCCCAGGTCCATGTGCTCCAGCACGGCGCCGCTGGCGTCAGCGTCGTAGATGCGCCCGTAGGTCGGGCTGGTGAAGCACGACGCGCTCCACGCCTTGCCGTCGTTGCGGAGCAGGGTCTTGCTGTTGTTCTCCTCCGCCCGCCCCAGGCTGTGCTGGAGCGGTACGATGGCCACCTCCGCCGGCAGGCTGCGGAGGTAGCTGGCGGGGGCGTGGGCGCGGGAGCAGAGCTGGCCGAACGCCCAGTTGTTGAGACGCGTGGGAACCTTCTTCGCCTTGTCCTGGATGGACACCTCGCCGTCCTTCGCGCTCAGCTCCATGGCCCGCAGGTCCAGCACGCGCTCCAGGCTCTTTTCCTTCTTCTGCAGGTTGTACTCGTGGAGGGCCTTCATGCTGAGGAAACGCTGGTCGTCGGGCCTCGTGCTCCACTCCTTGTTCAACCGCATGTCGTTCGACATTGTTGCCTCCTTGGTTTGACCACCTGTTGCCTTGCCGCAAGTACAAGGTAGCGCGTTTGCCTGTGAACACAAGCCTAAATGCGCTACTTCTGGCGTTCTAGTGCGGTATCTTCGCCGTCTTCCACGCGTCCGGCAGGAAGCCTCCCTTGTCCAGCCAGCCGTCCAGCGCCTCCACCAGCTCCGCGAGGCGGACGGCGTCCTCCTCCAACGGCGGGTTGTGCTCATCGCCGTAGAGCATACGCTGCACGATGCGGCGCTGCTCTTCCAGGTTCGCGTTCGGGTCCATGTTCACTTCTCCTTGAAGCGGACTTCGTCAATCCACTTGGCGCAGTTTCGGCAGCCTCGGCGCGGAAGGAACGTTTCATCGCCCGGCGTGGTCGTTATCTTGTTGGAACCGCAGAAGGGGCATTCGTCCGGGTGCATTTTGGTCATACACTCGAACCACTCCCGCTGGACAGAGATGGTGTAGGCCATGTTCACCTCCCTCCGCCAACGGCGCGGCGCGGTTCGTCGTTCTCAGGGCTCTGCACCCAGGTCTCCTTCACGTCGCTGTGGTCCGGGCAGGTATCGTCGTCGCGGCCCAGCGCCTTGCCGCACACTCCGCAGTAGCGGACCAGCCGCCAGCCCTTGCAGAGCATGAGCGTGCCCGCCTCCAGCCAGTCGTTCACTTTCCCTCCTTGGCGCAGGCGACACAGAGCTCGAAGCCGCGTTCCGTGACCAACGTAGCGGTCTGTTCTGAGATGTCTTTGTCGCAGTTGAAGCACCGCTTGGGCAGCTTCTTGGTCGAGCCCCGCTCCTTGGACTTGTAGAGCACCAGCGCGGAGAACCGAGTATCCGGGTGCTTCTGGTTGTACCCCTCGAAGACTTCCGTGTTGGCGGTGGAGAACTTGATGGTCATCAGCTCACACTTCTCCTCCCGCAAGCGCGCCAGCAGCTTATTCAGGTGGTCTTGGAAGGCCAGTGCCTCCGGGTGCGTGACCAGCTCCGCGTGCGTGAAGGCGCTCATCGCTCACCCCTGCTGAGCGCCAGCTCCTCGCGGTGCTCCTTGGCGTGCTGCGCGGCGCAGGCTTCGCCGCAGAAGGGGTGGAGCTCGCCGCCCCACCGCTCCAGGCCGCACTGGACGCACTTGCCCAGGAGCCACTTGTTTCCCTTGCGGACCAGCGAGGCGAGCTGCGACGCCCCAAACTCCGCCACGATGCGGACGCTGGCGGGGTCCTCTGGGTTCATCCCCTGCAACCGCAAGCGCAGCCCTTCGATCGTCGCCAGCACTTCCCACTTCTCAAACGTCTTCGCCATGTTCAACCTCCGTGTTTGGTTGCCCGCTGCACCTACAAGGTAGCGCGCCGCACTACGATTACAAGGCCAAAGCGCACTTCCCAAACGTCAAGGCCCCCGCTCCGTAAGGAGCGGGGGCCTCTGGTCAACACCCGTGGGAGGGTGGAGCTAGTAGAGCTCGATGAAGTTGTGGTCGGTGTCCCAGGCGATGGCGGCGGCGCTGCCCCCGGCCTCCTTGAACTGCGCGACGGTCATGCCGTTCTTGTAGAGCTTGAAGAGGTCGAAGCTCTTGGAGCCCGCGCGCTTGGGGTTCTCCTTGGTGAGCAGCTTGATCTTCTTGCCGTCCAGGTCCTTCTCGGCCTTCTTCTGGTCCTCGCCGGCCTTCGCCACCTTCGCCGCCGCCTTCACGACCTGCTTCTCGGTCTTCGCCATGACTTGCTCCTCGGTAGTGGAGGGCGGAATGCCCTCACGCTGAGTACTGTTGTACTGCTCCCGCTCCTGCTTTGCAAGCGTTTCCAACTCCAACTCCTTGTCCAGTTGCGCTTGCAATTCCGCCTCGCGGCCCTGGGCCTTGCCCCAAGTCCGCTCGATCTTGTTGTCCGCCCCCACGTCCACGATGCCGACCTTGGGGAGCCCCTGCGGCTTGCACTTGGGGCACAGGGCTTGGTACTTCTCCACGGAGACTTCGGTGATCATCGTCCCGCAGCGCCGGCACATCTTGTTCCGCACGTTGTACAGGCGCAGGCACTCCTTGCAGGTCACGGTCTCGGGGTTGTTGGCGCCGCCCCAGGCCAGCACCTCCCCGATGTAGCGGGGCCCGTAGTTGCTGCACAAGGGCCGCTCCGCCGGCCCGAAGTGCCGCTGCTGATCGGTGGGGCAGAAGTGGATGGGCATCCCCACCAAGGGCTTGGCCTTCCGCTTGGCGGGGGTGGGCACCTTGGCGGCCTCGAAGACCTCGGCGGCCATGCGCTTGGCGGCGCGCTTCTTTGCATCCGTCTTCATGTTAGTACCTCCTCTTCAAGTGGTCCTTCAACGCGTTCAGCAACTTCTGCTGCGTCCTGTCCTTCTTGTTCAGCATTCCGCGGATGGCCTCGTCGACGGTATCCTTGGCCACTATCCAGTGAACCACCACACGCTCCTTCTGGCCCTGCCGCCACACTCGCCGCACGAGCTGCTCCGTGTCTTCGAGGTTGGGGGAGAGGCTGTGAAACACCACAGCCGCCCCCACCCCTTGGAGGTTGAGGCCGTGCGCTACCGACTGCGGCTGAGCCAGGAGAACCTGGAGCCGCCCGCCGTTCCAGGCCGCCTCCACCTCCCGCTGCTTCTTCGCGGTCACGCCCCCGCCAAGGTACTCAGCCTCGGGGAACACCTTCTGCAGCCGCTCCAGGTCGTGCTTGAACTCGTAGGCGATGAGGGCAGGCTTGCCGCTCAGCTCCTCCACGAGCTCCTGCACCGCCTCCAGCTTGGCATCGTGGATGTGCGCCCACTTGGCCTTGCCGCTCGGCACTTCGCCCTCGGGCGTGCCCAGGTAGGCCCCACCGTTCGCTATCTGGCGGCACTTGCCGAAGGTCGCGGCGGCGTTGGCGGCGGTGAGGGTGCCTTCCTTCAGCTCCGTGATGAGCAGGTCCTCCATCTGGTCGTACGCCTTGCGCGCCTCGGGGGGCAGCTCCACCGTGATGGTGTTGTTGATGAGAGGCGGGAGGTGGAGGTAGTCCTCGGCGCTCATGCGGAGGACCAGCGGGCGCAGCGCCTTGTAGATGCGCTCTTCGGCGTCGGGCTTCGGGACCCAGGTGTAGCCTCCGTACCCGGTGGAGTTGAAGAAGCTCATCCTGTAGTGCGTGACGTAGCGCCCCAGCGCGGCGCCCTGGTCCAGCGCGTAGACCTGCCCGAACAGGTCCAGCAGCCCGTTGGGAGCGGGCGTGCCCGTCAGGATATAGCGGCGCCGGAACTTGTTGAGGTGGGGCTTCAGCAGCTTGAAGCGGAGCGTTTGGGGGTTCTTTATCCGCGTAGATTCATCAATGACCAGCATCTGCCACGGCCAGTCCTGGCCCTTCACCGCGTCGAAGAGCCAGCTCAGCCCTTCGAAGTTGATAACGTCCACCCCGCCCGTCAGCTCGCCGCTAGCCAGCAGGTCGGCCTTCTGGGGGCCGTGGAGCACGCGCAGGGTGATGTCGTGGAAGTCGTCCCAACGAGCAACCTCGCCCGGCCACACGGAGGTGGCCGGGCGCAGGGGAGCGATGACCAAAGCGCGACGTACCAGCTTCGTCTTTCTCAGCACCTTGAACGCGGCCAGCGTCGTGCTGGTCTTGCCGAGCCCTGGCGACAAAAAGAGGCCAGCCGCCCCCTGCTGTACCATGAACTTGATGGCTTTCTTCTGGTATCCGTGCGGTCGCCAGGGCTCAGACATTTTTCTTCCTCTTCTTGCTGAGTACGTGAATGCGGAAGTGCTCAGCTCGCGTCACAACTTCCAGGTTCTCTGGGCGATTGTCGCGCTTTATCTCGTTGATGTGATGAACCAGCTCGCCCTTCTGTAGAGGGCGGCCCAGTTTCTTTTCCGCCACCACTCTGTGCTCGTGCTTCCCGCGAACTTTCCGGTAGCTATTGCCGTGCCCTCGGTTTCTCTGCTTATCCCCGTTGTTCATACGGCCGCGCCGGGCCTGCTCTTCGTTCGACATCGTCCTGGTGTTGTGCCCTGCTATGAACCTCGGCGCCTGTGTGCGCTCGCCGCATCCGCATAAGCACAGCCTCCAACGCTGCTGCGACTTTGGCGTGTGGTAGTACGCGACGACGCAAGCGAGGCAGTAGTTGGAGAGCCCATCCTTGTTCTTGGCCTTGCGACCAAAGTCAAGTAGAGGCTTCAGTCTGCCACACTTGTAGCATCGCTTCTTCATCAGCGCGCTCCTAGTAGATGGTACCCAGGGCCTTCATGGCGGGGCTGAAGAACACGCTGCACTTGGGGCACGTGAAGCCGTCCGGCTGCACCCCCATGAACAGCAGCACCTCCAGCGGGCCCTGGCAGTAGGGGCACACCGGGGGCGGGGGCTTGGCGGCGGGGGCTCCGGAAGGGCTCTCGAGGCCCGCCCTGCGGGCCTTGGCCTGTGCCAGCCAGTGGGGCGGGCACCCTTCGCTGTCCGTGCCGCCCAGG
>C687J13896_1001928_pt1 | contig 10137 bp, 9 predicted proteins | sample RifGroE2_FD_13896 | JGI IMG/M metagenome (IMG submission 13896)
ATTTCAATTCCGTAAGCGCCCACATTTTGAATTGGTGTTGCTCCAACAGTGCCTGGAATATATGCTAAGTTTTGAAGACCTATTAAGTTATGCTTAATGCTCCATTTAACAAAATCATCCCAATTCTCACCTGCTTCTATTTCTATAATCATATATTTATCATTTTCTTCCTTTATCTTTATCCCCTTAGTTTTAATTTGTACAACAGGTTGTATAAGATTCTTTATAAACAGAATATTAGAACCACCCCCTAGAAATAAAGGGTTACTATCATTCGTATATTTAAGAAATTCTTTATCTTTAAAATCATTGTTGTTTTCAACAACGATGTGTGTTTTGGTAATACAATCTACCTTAAAAGTATTAAGCTCTTTTAGTGAACTATTATGGCTTATCTTCATATTACAAAGTATATATGAATTACTACTAAATACAAAACTATGATTAATTTGAACAATCTTGGAATATATCCTCTAACATATTTGTAGTAGCATTTCTTGGGAAGAGAGAATCTAGTTTTTCTATATCAATTTTTCTAACTCTAATCTGTTCTCTTAATCTTTCAATCTCATCTTTAAGGTTAGATTCTTTTAGGTATTTCTCTTCTAATATATTTGCTAAGCCAATATCCTTTAGCACTTTTGCGTTTAAGAATTGTTCATTATGTGTTACCCATGGTATAGGAATGAGTAAGGCATGTTTTTTTAATACTCCTAATTCATACACTGTATTAGCTCCAGATCTTCCAACAAATATATCCATATTATTTAATACATATCCGATATCATCCTTATTAAGATATGATACAACTACAAACCTAGCCTTCTTACCCTCTGGAAAACTTTGTTTAATGTTTTGAGCATTATCAAAGTCCTTAAATATTTCATTATCACCCGTCTGAAGTATTATTCTGTAAAATTCAAGAAGTATATCTAAAGATTCTAATACCTTTGTATTTAAGATATGCGATCCTAGGCTTCCTCCAGATATATATATTAAAGGAAGTTTGTTTCTATTAGTTATAAGTTGAACAATTTCTTCATTGGTATTTTCATTGTATTCTGTTCTAAATATCTCTTTTCTAAGGATATTACCAACATGTTTGGTTTTAGTTGAATCAAAATATTTGATAGATTCTTTAAAGGAGACATATATCTTTTTGGCAAATTTACTTACTATTTTGTTTGCAAGTCCAACAGAAGCAGTTTGCTCATGTAGGTATATTCTTTTTCCTAAGATATTTCCAATTATGCATACTGGAACAGATACAAACCCTCCTGTAGATATTACAATTGATGGATTCTCTTTGTGAAGAATATGTAAAGAATCAAAGAAACCAAGTATAGAGCGAAGAAGTAATGTTAAAGTAGAAAATGCAAATTTTCTTTGTAATTTACCAGCTCTAATAAAGTAGGTTTTAAATTTAGAATCTTTAAATTGTTTTTGTTCTAAAGAATTACCAATCTTTTCTCCCTCCATTCCAAGATCTCCTCCTACATATACAATATTTTCTATTGGAATATTGTAATCCTCTATTAAAGTATCTATTAAAGCCTTACTAACTGAGATGTGTCCACCGGAACCACCTCCTGTTAACAATATTTTAATTTCTGATTTAAGCATTTTTACTGTATCTACTAACATTTAAAAGTAAACCAAAGGCCATCAATGTTACTATTGTACTAGATCCTCCATAGGTTAGGAATGGTAGTGGTATTCCTGTTAAAGGAACTAATCCTACATTAGCAGCCATATTGAAAAAAGCTTGGCATGTTAACCATATTGTAATACCAGTTGCAAGTAATTGTCCCTCCTTATCTACAGCTCGTAGTGCAATTTTAAATCCTCTCCAAAGAAAAAATATCCAAGAGAGCACAATGAGGGTTCCTCCCCACAAGCCTAATTCTTCCAAGATAACGGCAAATATGGAATCTGTAAATGCTGTATTTTCAACTAGATATCCAAATCTTTGTCTAGATTGTCCAAAACCTTTGCCCCAGAAGCCTCCACTTCCAATCCCAATTAATATTTGTTGCATTTGATATCCACTTCCTTGAGGATCGGCTACTTCACCCTTTAAAATTAAATTAAAGAATGTTTTTATTCTAGATATTCTATATGGTTCTAATATTGCTGCAATTAAGACAAGAGGAATCGCAAGGAGTGAGACCCCTATTGATCCAACAGTATGTGTTCTATCATTGCCAGAAACAAAAAACATTCCGAATGCGGTAACACCTATAATCATTGTTGTACCTAAATCTGGTTCTAAAAGTATTAAAAGAGCAACAACTGCGAAGATTGCAAAGAAGCTTAAAAAATTATTTGTAAACCATTTCTTAAGAGATTCTTGTAATTTTGTAGATTTGTTTTCTTTTTTTGCTAACCAGTATGAGAAGTACATAACTACGGCTAGTTTTGCAAATTCTGCTGGTTGGATTGGGGGTAATCCAGCTATCTCAAACCATCTTTTAGATCCGTTAATACTATCTCCAAAAATGAGAACAAGAATTAGTAGTGCAATGACTGTGAGAAGTCCCAAAAAAGAGAATTTAAGTAACTTTCTATAGTCAATGAAATAGAGAATTAATGCAGGTATACTTCCTAATATTAGCCATGTTACTTGTGATTTAAGGAAGTAAAACTGATCATTGAATACTTGATTTGCTTTATATACACTTGCATCATAAATCATGATAGAGCCAAATATAGCCATAACTATTACGAATAGTAATATGGATTTATCTGGACCATATTTTACATGTGATACCTTTCTTTTAGGTTTTTCTTTTCTCGACATTGTATGCCTATTAATATACTATATATCGTAGTATGACTCAAAGAAAAAAGAAAATTGTAATTGTTGTTGGTGGTCCTGGAGGTTCTGGTACTTCCACTATTTCAAAGATGCTTTCAGAGCGTTTCGATGTTCCTCGTATATATGCTGGAGATTTGTATAGGGAAGAAGCGAAGGAGTCAGATATAGAGTCATTTGAAGAATTTCTGCAAGAGATGTCAAAGGGTGGTAATTCACTAGATTTGGAAATAGATTCTATGTTAGAAGAGTATGTGTTAAAAGGTGATATCGTAATAGATAGTAAAGTGTTTGGAGCAATATGTAAGAAAAAGGGAATTGAATGTAATGTAAGTATATGGTTAGATGCAAAACTAAGTGTTAGAGCAAAGAGACATTTGAATAGAGAGAATGTTAAAGGTATTAAACGATTAGTAAGATATATTCAAATTCTGTTAAATTTAAAACAGAGATACAAAATAGATAAAGAGAAGTATCATAGGTTGTACAAGATAAAGTATGAGAAGCCATCTCTTTACTATGACATTGTTTTAGATACGTCTAACCTTAATGAGGGAGAGACATTTAATTTAATTTTAGGAAAAATTAAAGATGGAAGATACATTACAGAATAAGACACAAACACAAGATATATCTACTCCAGTACCAGAAGATATACAGGAGAAAGATACAATCGTTGAAGATTTAGATAGTAAATGGTTAAGATGGAAATGTCTTAACTGTGGTTATGTATATGAGGGTGTAAAGGAATTAAAGAAATGTCCTAAGTGTGGTAATGAAAATCCAGATTTGTTTGCTGATATTGCTTAATATGCCGAGAGGGGGAATTGAACCCCCACTCTATTTCTAGAACGGGATTTTAAGTCCCGCGCGTCTGCCAATTCCGCCATCTCGGCTTAAAGTGCTATGCATTTTAAGATAGATTAAGTATTTTTTCAATATATAACTATTCCAGTATACCCAAGATATGACCAAGCACTCATGAAAGAACTTGGAGATAAGTAAAGTTTTCCTTTCCAAGGATCATTAACAATTATAGTTGATGGAGACTCTGGAGTACCAATAAAGCCTACTATTACTTGTGAGTGCATACCTTTGTAACCTGTATATCCTCCTTCAAGTATAAATGTCCCTTTCGGTTGTGAAGAACCATTATAGATATATATTAATACTGGATTACCATTTTTTACTTCTTGAAGAGCACCAGTTAAATTCCATGAATGATATACTCTGTTACTTACTCCTCTTCCAGCTATATATGAGGAGACGGGTCCGGAGTGTACACCATATCCGTCCACCCAATCTTCATTTGGGTTTAATCCTATTCCAATGGAGCTTTTTATTCCTGCTTCAGTGCTTGAAACTCCTCTATATGCTAATACCATTCTTGTTGCAGCTAAATTACATGTAAAAATCTCTGTTTGATGGTAATAAGGTACATTTAATAAGAAAATCTGTTTTTTAGTTGTAAAGGAGGATGAAATTACTGAAGAAGAATCTATCCCATACAATGATTTTATTCCACTTGCAATACTCACTGTATATTTTGTTCCATAAGCAAGATTCTCGCTTAAATTATAATATAGGGTATTTCCACTCCAAGAGAATGTACCTGCTACATTAGGTGATATTGTGAATCTCTCCTGTACACTATTTTTATCTACTGGTTGATTAAATGTAAGTGAAATATTTTTTATCGTGTTTGCAATATCAATAGCGCCATTCCTTGGAGAAGCATATGAAAGAGCAACATATCCTGCTGTTCTAAAAGAGAGTACTATATCATTCTCAATATATCCACCTAATTTATTTTCAAGCCCACTTAAAATTGTAATTTTATATTCGGTGTTTTTTAGAAAAGAAGTTTTGGGTTTGAATATTACTTGTTTCCCATCTTCTGATAGGGATACTGTCCCTTCAATTTGTGGAGTAATTAACAGTTTGTCCTTTATAGATTCCTCATTAATACTACTTTGGAAATATATTATTAAAGGTTCACTGTTTGATATTATTACTCCATTACGATTGAAACTTTCCACACCAGGTGCTGGTGCAGTTCTAAATAGGATTTCTTTAATCTTCTCTTGTGATTCTACAGAAGTTTTTTGAAGTGTAGTTGTATTGTATCTTATGATACTTTTTATTATTTCAAGCTTATACTCCGTCCCTTGCTCTAATCTAATTGGTTGAATTACAACAGTATCATCATTATCCCTAACAATTGTAAATTCTGCATCTGGGACGAAAACAGCTTCCCATTCAACAAAATCTTTATCATTATCATCTAGTTGAAGTGTAATTGGTTGTTTTATAGATACATTTTGAATGTCTGCTCCCAATACAACTTCTTGAACATTTGGTGGTTTAGGGGTAAAGAATTCCTGGTTGTTCTCATGTTCAAAACCAAATGGGAAGATCCTTTGTATTCCTGTTGTATATACGACTATTTTTTGTTCAGGAAGGAATGATTCAGTTGGTACAACAGTAATGTTTGTTATCCAATTCTCTAGATTCCAGAAATTTGTATATTTGAATTCTAGAGTACTCTCAGGAGATATATTAACCTTAATATCTTTCTTTCTAACAGGTATTGAGAAGTCTATAGAGATTTCTCCAGTTGTATCAATTATCTCTGAATTAGAAGATGTAAATACATTAATATCTGGTCTTGCAAAGAGAAATTAAAAGTAAAACGGTAAAGAGAGTAAGTACAAAGATATTTTCAAGCTTGTGTACTATTGTATATAAATTATTCTTTTTAAATGTAAGGAGTAAATATTTAAATATATATATTAATGGGGGTATGGATATTGGAATTATTAGGTAAAGAAGATTGTCTTTAAATATATCTTTTATATATTCTGTATATGCAAAATACCATATTGATATTACAAGTAATACATAGGCTAATAGGGAGAAAAGATATTTAATGTTCTTTTTAGGAAAAACGATATATATGGTGTTTGAAAGTAAAATCCATAGAAGAAGGAAGGAGAGAAGGAGGATTCTAATTGTAAAATTAGGAAGTAAATTACTTACCTCCGTTATAAAATTTTCTATATCCATTACTACTACTGTTGTACAGTATTTAGGTGTACTTTATCAAGTGTAGTAAATATTACAGGACCAGAATCAGAGGAATATGTATATGTAGAGATGTATTTAAGGGTACCCTCTATCTTTGGACCTTCCTTGTCAAACCAGTGAGGATGAGAAATGTATGTAACTACAGTTGTGTTTTGTGATATACCACCTGCATAGTTGTTTTTAAATCTTGATATTAATGTTTCTACAGAGTATGCCCATGAGTCTCCACCATTATTTGGATATTCCCATATATTAATATTTGGACTATTAGTTATATTTTGATCTGTACTATTCATTTGGTATGGTTGAGTTGTTTCTTTTAAATTCCATGGTCCTTCTAAGAGATTACTTCCATGTTTATAATATGTTCTTCCTGAGGTTTCAATTTGAAATCCAAGATTCTTCAACACATTTATATTTTCTTCATCAATATACCAACCACCTGCTCTATACATAGTTGGTGTTGGCAATCCATTCTTCTCATATTGAGTCATTGCCCAAGTAATTATCTTTTTGTAATCATCATATGCATAGTTACTGTTTGGTGTATCATGACCACCCCCTATTGGACTACCCCAAGCAGGTATATCATTTACAACTACTCCAGAAGCTTCTATTAATTTATCGTACATATGTAAGTGTAACCCTATACTTTCATCTCTATTTTTAACCCAATCTGTTAAATATTTTGATCTTGTAGAGTTAAGAGATATGTAGATATATGGATTAAAAAGGTGAGTCATAGGGGAGTTGTATTGTGCAGATATTCTAGCCATTTCATTAAGATATTGATCTTTAACATCTAACCCTTCCCAGTCAATACTCCATACTACATATACAGGGTTAGATACATTGAAACTAAATGATTTTGAAATACTGTTATCACAAACAGTAGTGTTAATGTAAAATTTGTATTCAGAAGGATTAAGGGTTTCGATTGGAATATTTATTTCCCATTTATCCTTGTTGTAAATAGCATCATATATTATTCCATTCAATTCATATTTAACTGAAACATCTCTTTGTGGTAATGAAAGTGAGAAATATATATTATCCTCAAGTGTTTCTGGGGATTTTACATACCACTTTCTAGGGACATTTAACAAGGAGATTTGTTCTCTTGCACTGTCCTCTACTTCTTCACAGATATCAGTAGTATTTCCTTTAACATCATTGTTGCTATCTGTATTAGTAGGATTTTCATATTTTTTTATTAATACTGATGATGCAACTAAAAGAAGTAGTATACATATCAATATTGGTAGTTTTTTACCCATATATAATTATACCATTTTAGGGTGGAATACTATAGGGTGTAGGAGAAGGGCTGAGATAACGATTATATTCATAAGTATACTTGTAATAGGAGATTGTGATGGGTTAAGAAACAAAAGAGAAGCAAAGATAAGAAAAGTTGAAAGAAATAGCTGCTCAAGTGCATATTTCCCCATATTAGAGAACATTGTAAAAATTTTTGTAGAAAAGAATTTGGTGAATTTCTTGTAAATTAATATTACTAGTGGGATATATACAAATCCATATAACAAGAAAGCTACTGAGGGTGGCCATCTATACCATCTTGATATACCGGTAATTCTTAAAATAAGGAGAGAAAAAAGAGAGATTATGGTTATAATCAAAAGTGTTTTAATATTACTATACTTACTAAGTAGTAGGCCAAAGACAAATATAGGGAAATAGTATGTGAGAGGAAATCTATGTAAATTACCGTATCCTACGGTATGTTCAAGCAATATTCTTACAGTATCAGGATATGTGTTGTTAGTAGTTAGATTGTAAATTACTACCCCTACTACATATACAGTAATACCAAGTAGAATTAATAGTATGGGTTTTGATAAGAAGTATTTTAACTGTTTGAAAAATAGTTGTGTGAATATTGTAAATACAATAAAGGCTATTAAAAATTCCCCCCCCCCTATTACAAATGTAATAAGTATTCCAAGAATTATATATACAATGTAAATTTCTAATATTCTTTTTAATGTACTTTCAATCTTTATTGTAGAATTATTCTTAATCTTTATTCCTGTTACATATGCCGATGCAAATAGGAATACTGAGAAGCACACTGTTGCTCCAAGTGCTGTAAAGATATCTAGAATGGGACTCTTACCTAAATAGAAAAGAGAATTGACATGAGTAATGGTCATAAAGAGAATAGCAGTTGCTCTTAAAAAGTCTATACTTTTGTCTCTTTCCTTCATAGGTTTGTATATATAAAGAATATGGAGGTGACGATGGGACTCGAACCCATGGTAGTGGTTTTGCAGACCACGGCCTTAACCAGCTTGGCTACGTCACCTAGTAGAGTTAAGATCCTAGTATATCTTTTACATTTGCTATCTCAAGTATACTGTTTATGGATCTGTTTTTGATAGAACTGCCACTAATAATAGCAATTTTATCTTCTAAATCCAACTCTCCATATGAGTAGACGCATTGTACTGATTGCTTTACTGCACTATCCCTATCTTCTGGTAAGTCATTTATATAGAATCCTTTTACCCCCCTTAGTAAAGAATTTTGTCTTACCCTTTTAATTTCTTTCCCTATTTCCCATATAGGTACCATTAACCTATGCCTAGAAAGACTTTGAACAGTTTTTCCACTAAGAGATATTACAATGACTCCTTTAATAGGAATTGTATTTACCAAATCAAATACTGATTTACATAACTCATCCGTTTCTATGCTTGCATTAGTATCTCCATCTACTTTCTGAGGTCTTAAAACATTCTCTACACTTAGTGCAATACTGTTCATCATCTTTACGCATTCAACTGGATATCTACCAGTAGAAGTTTCTGCAGAAAGCATAACGGCATCACAGCCATCCATTATTGCATTGGCTACATCACTTACTTCTGCCCTTGTAGGTCTAATATTCTCTGTCATAGATTCAAGCATCTGAGTAGCAACAATAACTGGTTTGCCAACTACCCTACATTTGTATATGAGTTGTTTTTGAAATATTGGAACTTCCTGCAATGGTATTTCTACACCCATATCCCCTCTTGCAATCATTACACCATCAACAAGTGGAAGTATTTGATCAAAGTTATCTAATCCTTCTCTATTTTCTATTTTTGCTATCAATTTAACATTAGTTTGTCCCATGACCTTCCTTACTTGGGCTACATCTTGAACATTTCTAATAAAAGAGGCTGATATGAAATCAAATTCATTCTTTACTGCAAATTTAATATCCTCTGTATCCTTTTCACTTAATACTGGAAATCTAAGATGTGAGTTAGGAACATTAACAGTTTTCTTAGGTTTTAGTACTCCACCCTGTACAACAGTACAGATTACTTCATCACCTTTAATATCTTCTACTGTTAATACTATATTTCCATCATCAAGTAGTATTGTTGCACTTCTAGACACATCTTCGTGCAAAGTATCATATGTAATTCTTATATGAATATTATCAGTTTCATTTTTTTTAATTCTGTTTTGTGGAATAATTGCTACCTTATCATTGTTTTTAAGCACAATCTCATTTGTAAAACCAGTTGTACGTATTTTATGTCCCTGAGTATCCAACATAATGGCAACCCTAGAAGAGAGTTCTTTGATATCTTTTGAAACTCTTTCTAGTTCTGCAAAATCAGCAAAGGAAGCATTTATTCTTGCAACATCCATACCATTGAATATCATATCTTTTAAAATGGTTTTATCCCAAGAAGATGGTCCTATTGTTGCAACTATTTTTGTTTTGGCAAACTCTCTCATGAATATATAAAATATACATGATGAAAAGTACATATAACAAGTTAGCTACTATCCTATATTAATACTGTTGCAAAAACCTATTTTAAATATGTACAATGCTATTGAGAAATAATATGAGTAGGAAAACAAATGGGAAATTTCATTAAAAAACTTATTCAATTTATGCTTGTAGCGTACCTTGTTTTAACAGCATTTAAAGGTATAGATACACCAGATAATATTTTATATTTAATAGCATCACTATTTCTTTTTGCAATGGGTATATTTCTATCTGTTGCTTTATTAAGATTTCTTACAATTAGAGTAAATTTCTTAACTACATTTGTAATGTCATCATTAATATCTTTTGGTATCTTCTTTCTCCTTAAAGAGTTTATGACAGGTATGTTCATTGAAACATACACATTTGAAGGACTAAATGCAGGAAGTATAATAATAAATAGCTTCGAAATGACTCCTATTCTTACAATGGGAGC
>C687J13896_1001932_pt1 | contig 10123 bp, 8 predicted proteins | sample RifGroE2_FD_13896 | JGI IMG/M metagenome (IMG submission 13896)
ACAACGTCAAATTAATCAAGCTGTTCGTTGATTCCGCCCGCCGGCAAAAAGCCAAAATCGCGATGAATCCGCACTCAACATTCATTAAGCTTGGCCTCAAAAAAACCGCGGATATTTTGAATAAAATCGACGTTTTGATTCTTAACCGCGAAGAGGGGGCGAAACTGACGGGAATTGATTATAAAGAAGAAAAGAAAATTTTCGCGGCCCTGGACAAAGTGATTAACGGCATTGTCGTGATGACCGAGGGACCCAAAGGGGCCATAGTTTCGGACGGCAAGCGTATTTACCGCGCCGGCACTTACAAGGAAAAAAAGGTTGTTGACCGTACCGGAGCCGGCGATGCTTTCGGTTCTGGATTCGTCAGCGGCCTGATTCAAACCGGCGACATTGAATACGCGATTTCTTTGGGTTCGGCCAACGGAACTTCGGTCGTTGAACACATCGGCGCTCAACCGGGAATTTTAACCAAAACTCAATTCAGACAAAGATTCAAAAAATTAAAAATGGAAAAAATTCCCATAAAATAATATGCCTTACTCCATTGCGCTTCACAAATTGGCGGGCATCTTAAGGACCGACAAGCGGACCGTGGCGGCAATCTGCGAAAGAATGTGCGATTTATTTAACAAGCGCGATGTCCCGGAGAAAATTGTGCTTGAAAACGACAAGCGAGTGGCCGAAAAACTGGACGCGCTTAAACTGCCGCTGACGCCGCCGGCTATAGAAGTGCATCGCGCTTTGATTCGCAAAGTGAAAACCGACGAGGAAAAGATTTCCGAACTTTTCAAGCGTCCGCGTTGCGTCAATTTTGAAGGATGCAAAACGCTTCTGAATTTCGCTCAGGAGCTGGCGAACGTCGGGCCGGGATTTTTCCTGAAAAAAGAAAAAGCCGCGGAATTTCTTCATCTGAATCCGCCGCCGAACATGATGAAATTTTTCGGTTACAAGGACGTCGATGAATTATTGACCAAAGAGGACTTGCTTGAGGTGTTTTCCGCTCTGCGCTTTGTCGAAGACGGAACGTGGCTGAACAATACTTTTTTTGCGGCCTACGAAAATCTCACGTTTTCCGATTTTGAGGCGAGAAAAATAGAAGTTCGCGTTTTAAACGGAAAATGGCTGGAGGTTGCCGAAGCGTTTTTGAAAAAAAAATACCACAACGTCAGCCATTTGAAAGAATTGGGCGTCATTTTTATCGTTCCGATACCGGCGACCGAGGACGGCGAGACGATACGTCTTTTCGGCCTGGTGCTTCATTATCTTCATGAAATTAATTTTTATTCTCGTCTTTTTCAGAAATTCGCGGTTGAAGAAAAGAATTTCGCGCGGCGCCTGATTTCTTCTTTGCGGGGCGACGTTTTGGAAACGCCGCTTGAGAACGGCGAAAAAGTTTCCTGGCGGATAGTTCAGCGGTATCTGGCCAAGGACGACGAGTACGATTTTCGTCTTTTTCAGCCGCACATCAATCCCGAAGCGATACACTGGAAAAAAGCGGAAAACGACATTGCGCGGCTGTCGCGCCGTTTTCCCAGTTTAGGGCTTGAATTTTGGGAGGAGCTGGATTTTGTCGGCGATTTTTTCAAAACCGAAGGAGGTGATGACATTTTGATCAGTTTTAATCTCATCGATACCACGATGTCGCTAGTGAAACAGCGTGAATTGATAAAATATCTTTATCACCATCAGGAAGCGCTTTGGAACAAAATTTTTGGCGATTTCGTCGGCGAGCAGGAAATGGAACGGTTAATCGTGGAAAATTTTGAGAAAGGATACATTTCGTTGTAATTTTTAATTTTCAAATACATGATTTCATTGGATAAAATCACAAAAAACGGGAAGGCGATGTTTTTGGCTTACGATCAGGGGCTTGAACACGGGCCGGCCGATTTCAACGAAAAAAACATTAACCCGAATTACATCCTTGACATTGCCGTCAACGGCGGTTTTACGGCCGTGATTTTGCAAAAAGGGGTCGCGGAAAAGTATTATACCGGAAGCAAATACGAGGAATTGATACCGCTTATCATAAAGCTCAACGGAAAAACAAATCTGTGCAAGGGCGAGGCCTACTCTCCTCAAGTTTGCGGCGTTGACGAGGCAATGGATTTGGGCGCTTCGGCGGTCGGCTATACCATTTACGCCGGCTCTCAATATGAATCAACCATGTTTCAGGAATTCGGGCGAATCGTCAAAGACGCGCATAGCCACGGCGCGCCGGCGATCGCCTGGGTTTATCCGCGCGGTAAAGACATAAAAGACGACGCCGCGCCGGAGATCATCGCTTACGCCGCCCGCGTCGCCCTGGAATTGGGGGCCGATATGGCAAAAATTAAATACTCCGGTTCAAAAGAAAGTTTTACATGGGCGGTGAAGGCGGCCGGGAAAATGCCGGTGGTTTTGTCCGGCGGGCCGAAAACGGAAAACGAAGAGGAGTTTTTGGAGACGGTGAAGAACGTCATGGCCGCCGGCGGCACCGGAGCCGCGGTCGGAAGAAACGTCTGGCAGCACGCGGATCCCGTCGCGATGAGCAAGAAAATCGCGAAAATAATTTTTGGATAAATTTTTAACATGAATCCCGTTAGAGGCCGCGATCGCGTGGCGTATAATCATTGTCATCTTATGTTGAACTACAATTATAAAATTAAACAAAGCGCGGGTAGCGATTTTAAGATCGCGATCTGCCTCTAACGGGATGAAAGGCGTCATTTTGGCGGGAGGGAAGGCGACGCGGTTGAGGCCGCTGACTTTCGTGACAAACAAGCATCTCTTGCCGGTTTATTCAAAGCCGATGATTTTTTACCCGCTTGAGGCAATGGCCAAAGCGGGCGTTAAAGACGTTTTGATCGTCACTTCCTCGGAGCATTGCGGCGACTTTATGAATTTATTGCGCTCGGGGCAGACGTTCGGTCTCCGGCTTTCTTACGAAATTCAGGAAGAAGCGGGCGGCTTGGCGCAGGCCCTTTCTTTGGCCCGCGGTTTTGCCGAAGACAAGGACAAGATTTTGATGATTTTGGGCGACAATATTTTCCGGCATAATCTCAAAAAAGCGGTTTCGGATTTCCAAAGACAAAAAAAAGGCGCGAAGATATTTTTCAAGGAAATGGAAAATTGCGCGCAATACGGCGTGCCGGTTTTTGGCGGAAACGGCAAATTGCTGAAGATTGAAGAAAAGCCGAAAAGACCGAAATCAAAGTACGCCCAAACCGGCGTTTATATGTATGACGACCGCGTTTTTGATTTGATTAAAAAAGTGAAGCCGTCGTCTCGCGGAGAAATCGAGATTACCGATTTGAACAATCTCTATGTCCGCGAAGGAACGATGTCGTACGAAATCATGGGCGGCTGGTGGATTGACGCCGGCACGTCTTATGACGAACTTTTGCGCGCCAATAATTTAGTCGCCGAATTGGTTAAAAAAGGCGAATTTTAATTGCAAGTATGCGCGAAATCGAAAAGAAAAAATTAAAGGTTCTCTATAAAAATTTAAAAGAGGCTTCGCGTTATTTTTTGGGTTATCCCTGCAATCTCGCCTACGACTATCCGGAATTGGACGAATTTTTCGCGCTGTCGATAAATAACGTCGGCGATCCTTTCGGCGACAGTTTGTATCGGGTGAACACGCATGAATTTGAAAGGGAAGTGCTTTGTTTTTTCGCCGATTTGTACCGCGTTGACAGGGAAAAATTTTGGGGCTACGTGACGAACGGCGGCACCGAAAGCAATATGTACGGACTTTATCTGGCTCGGGAAGCCAATCCCGGCGGCATCGTCTATTTTTCGGAAGACACACACTACAGCATCTCCAAAACAGTCAAAGTTCTGAACATGCCGAACATAATGATAAGATCTCAAAAAAACGGAGAGATTGATTACGACGACTTGGGAAAAATGCTGACGATAAAGCGGGAATCGCCGGCAATCATCGTGGCAAACATCGGGACGACGATGAAAGGCGCGGTGGACAAAGTTGAGAAGATATTGGATATTTTGAAAAAAAATCGCGTTCAAAAATATTACATACATTGCGACGCCGCCTTGGGCGGGATGATTCTGCCTTTCGTCAAAAACGCCTCGCTTTTTGATTTTCGCCTGCCGATCGGCTCAATTGCCGTTTCCGGCCATAAAATGATAGGTTCCCCAATGCCTTGCGGCGTTGTGATCGCCAGAAAAAAACACGCGGAAAGAATAAAACGGGCGATTGAATACGTCGGAATACTGGATACGACGTTAAGCGGCTCGAGAAANGGCCATTCGGTTTTAATTTTATGGCTGGCGATTAAAAAGCTCGGCNTAAAAGGTTTTGAGCAAAGGGTCGGACATTGTTTGGCGATGACCGATTACGCTTTGAAAAAATTGAAAGAAATAAATTGGCCGGCCTGGGCGAACGAAAACTATAATACCGTGGTGTTGAAAAGACCGGACGATCAAATCGTCAATAAATGGCAGCTTGCCGTTCAGGGAGATCTGGCCCACATTTTGGTTATGCCGCATGCGGATAAAAAAAGGATCAACGGTCTCATTCACGAACTTCAAGCTTCAAAAAAGTAAAATATTTTTTTATGATGAAAGAATTTACGATAATTTGCGAAAACGAAGTCGGCGTTTTGTCCCGGATCACGGACACACTGAAAGAAAAAAACATAAACATTACGGACATCACGTCTCACGTCGTGGGAGACAAGGGCATTGTTACGCTGTCGGTGGCCGATAAGGATGACTATGGGGCGCTGAAGGCGTTAAGAAAAGCGGGATTTACTCCTTTGGTGGAAGACGGCGTCGTCATCAAAATAAAGGACAAGCCGGGCGCTCTGGCCGCGGCGGCGCGAAAATTGAAAGAGGCGAAAATTGACATAAAAACGACCCACATCGTCATCCGGGAAAAAAATCACGCTTTCGTGGCTTTGACCGCGAGCAATCCGAAAAAAATGAGAAAAATTCTGAAAGATTATTTGATTTGACCCGAAACTTGACAAAAAGACAAATATAATATAAACTTGGCATAGTATTGGCTAAATCTAAAATATTTTTATCTTCATTGAAAAGATAAGCGGAGCAGTGTTTGCTTGACAGTGAGTCGCGAGTGTTCTTCATTGAAAAGCAGGCCGCCCATTTTAGAAGGTCGGGCCAGTAGTTAATTAGGTAATTTGTTTGAGAAAAATGGGTACAAAATTGTATATAGGCAATTTGCCTTACTCAACCACCAGTGATTCTTTGAAGTCGTTATTTTCGGAAGTCGGAAACGTAACTTCCGCTCAGGTAATGACCGATAAGTTTTCCGGACGCTCAAGAGGCTTCGGCTTCGTGGAGATGTCAACGCCGGAGGAAGCTCAGAGTGCCATTGATAAATTCAACGGCCATGAGCAGGACGGCAGGAAGATTGTGGTTAACGAGGCAAAACCGATGACTGAGAGAAGCGAAAGACCGCGAAGAACATTCGGCGGCGATCGTGATTCAAGAAGATACTAAGATTTATCTTTCAGTTTTTAAAAACACCCCCGCGAAAGCGGGGGTGTTTTTGTTTCTGTTTGGTGGTAAAATTAAAGGGCTTGCTCTAAATTTACGAGCCCTGAGCTTGCCGAAGGGCGAAGGAAATTTAGCAAGCAAACCTTTACCCCGAGCGCAGCGAGGGGTCTAAACCATATGAAAAAAAACGTAGCGTTTCCAAAAGGATTTTTTTGGGGATCCGCGACCTCGGCCCATCAGGTTGAGGGAAACAACGTAAACGATTGGAGCGAGCCGGAAAGACAAAATGCCGTACGGCTGGCGAAAGAAGCAAAAAAGTATTGGCGGAAATGGCAGCAAGATAAATTTCCCGAGATGTTTAATCCGGAAAATTATATTTCGGGCAAGGCGTGCGATCATTATAATCGCTTTGAAGAAGATTTTGATGTCGCCAAATCATTGGGACATAACGCCCACCGTTTTTCCGTTGAGTGGTCGCGAATTGAGCCCGAGGAGGGGCAATTTAACGAAAAAGAAATTGAGCATTATAAAAAAGTAGTCAAAACGCTTCGTGAGCGGGGGATTGAGCCGTTTGTGACGCTGTGGCATTGGACGCAGCCGTTGTGGATTCGGGATATCGGCGGCTGGGAAAATAAAAAAACAATAGATTATTTCGTCCGCTATGTTGAAAAATTAGCCGCGTCTTTTGGAGACGGCGTAAAGTTTTGGATTGTCGTCAATGAGCCGAACATTTACGCGGCCTTGGGTTACATTCGCGGAAATCAGCCGCCCGGAGTAAAAAATATTTTCAAGGCAATCAAGGTTTTCAATAATTTAACGGACGCGCACAAAAAAGCGCATCAAATCATCCATAAACGTGACGAAACGGCGAAAGTCGGGTCCGCCAACAGCGTCATATATTTCCAACCTAAAAATAATTTTTTTGTTAACAGAGTCATCGTTTCCGTTGCCGATTATTTCTGGAACCGCCGGTTTTTTAAAAACGTAAGCGGATTCAGCGATTTTCTGGGAGTTAATTATTATACGCGCCGTTTGGTCGGGTTTTCTTTCGGGGCGGAAGAACAAAAACCGGTGTCCGACTTGGGATGGGAAATCGTTCCGGAGGGGATTTATCATGTTTTAAAGAATTTAAAAAGCCAGAATTTACCCATCTATGTCACCGAAAACGGAATCGCTGACGCGAAAGACGACAAACGGGAAGAATTTATAACTCAACATTTGCGAATGGTTCACAAAGCAATTGAAGACGGCGTTGACGTGCGGGGTTATTTTTATTGGTCGCTCTTGGATAATTTTGAATTTCCCGAAGTGCGGGGCTTTTGGCCGAGATTCGGGCTGGTTGAGGTTGATTACAAAACAATGGCAAGAACAATCCGCCCGAGCGCCAAAGTTTACGCTGCAATTTGCAAAAATAATGGTATTGAAAATTAAAAAGTAGAATTTTTTATAAATATGTCCTGGTTAGTGTTTGCCACCTTTGCTTATTTTCTCGCCTCGCTTGTTTTAGTATTGGATAAAATTATTCTTGCCAAGCCGATTCCGAAGCCATCTTTGTACGCCTCTTACGTCGGTTTGGTCGGCATCTACGCTTTGGCGTTGATGCCGTTCGGTTTTTCTTTCAGCATGCCTCTTTGGGCCGCTTCACTCAGCGTTGCCAGCGGTTTTATTTTTATTTTGTCGCTGATTTTTTATTACAAGGCGGCCCAACTTGACGAAATCGGGCGAGTCGGCCCTTTGTCCGGAACGTTAACCGCCGTTTTCACCCTGCTTTTAAGTTCTTTGTTTTTAATTGAAACACTGAACGCTTTGAGCGTTTTGGCGTTTCTGTTTTTGGTGGCGGGCGGATGGCTGATTGCTTTTCGGAAATCGGACGCAAAATTTTCTTTCAGAATTTTGCTTCTAAGTTCCGCGGGTTCTTTTCTTTTGGCGGTTTCCTGGGTTTTGATAAAAACGGCTTATTCGGGCGCCGGTTTTTTGAACGCTTACATTTTGGGCCGGCTCGGAGAATTCGCGGCCGGCTTGTTTTTGTTTGCTTTGCCGAACGTCAGGCGGGACATCTACGAACATCTTAATGGGATTGAAATAAAAACAATCGGCCTTTTTGCCGGCAATAAAATCGTTGCCGCCGCTTATTTTATTTTATTGAATTACGCCGTTTTTTTGGGCAGCGTCAGTTTGGTTCAGGGTGCGCAAGGACTGCAATACGTGTTTCTTTTATTCTTAACCGTTTTGTTGACGCTGAAACGGCCGGATATTTTGAAAGAAGAGTTGACGAAACGAATAATCTTCAGAAAAACTTTCGCGATTATTTTGATTGTCGCCGGTTTATTCATTCTTGCCCTAATTCAAAAACCGGCCGATTTGGCGCCAGGAGCGAGATCGTGGGGCGTTTCTTTCAGCAAGCCGTTTGCCGAAAAGATGGTCGCGGATTGGCGTGCGGCCTATCTGGCGATTCTTGACGATTTGAAAGTCAGACGCCTTCGTCTGATCGCTTACTGGCCGGAGATTGAGAAGAGCGAAGGAGTTTTTTCTTTTGAGGATTTGGACTGGCAGATTGAAGAGGCGGAAAAAAGAGGAGCAAAAGTAATTTTGGCGGTCGGTCAAAAATTGCCGAGATGGCCGGAATGCCATATCCCGCAGTGGGTGCGGGAATTTCCAATTTCTAATTCCCAATTTTTAAATAAAGATTTTGAAAACGCCTTATTAAATTATATAAAAAATGTTATTTTGCGCTATAAAGATAATCCGGCGATTTGGGCCTGGCAGGTTGAAAACGAACCGTTTCTGCCTTTCGGCGAATGCCCGCCGATGGACGTGGATTTGCTTGATAAGGAAATCACACTGGTTAAGTCGTTAGATAATCGACCCATAATCGTTTCAGACAGCGGAGAATTGAGCGCCTGGGTCAGTGCGGCAAGAAGGGCCGACATTTTTGGGACGACAATGTACAGAGTCGTCTGGCATAAGAATATGCCTTTCGGCGGCTATTTAAAATATCCTTTGCCTCCGGAATTTTTTCATCTGAAGGCGAATTTTGCCGGTTATTTCGCCGACATAAAACGGATTATCGTTGTTGAACTTCAAGCCGAACCATGGGGGCCGAAATTGCTCTATGAATCGTCTCTTGAAGAGCAGATGAAGTCAATGAATTTTGAGCAGTTTAAGGAAAATATCGCCTACGCCAAAACCGCCGGCTTTTCGGAAAATTATTTTTGGGGCGCGGAATGGTGGTATTGGATGAAGGAAAAACAGAACCACCCTGAATTTTGGAATTACGCGAAAGAATTATTTATTGAAAATCTTAGATAAGGCCAATACCGCATCCTTTTTTGTTTGACAAATTTACTTTTAAATGGTATTCTTCCGTAAGAATTTTAACAATCAAAGCGAGGTGCCAGGATGGACGCGAAAGACAGGTTGGACGTTGAAAACGCTCCGGAACGGAAAAAGAATTTAGCCCGTCTCGGTTTCAAAGTGCCGATGGGCGAAGAACAAAAAGAGGGATGGAGCGGCAAATTGCCGTTTTATCTTTTTATCTGCCCAAATTGCGGCGAGTTTCAGAAAGATTATCCGCACAGCTGGCCGGAAACGCAGTATCTTTGGTGCGACGATTGCAAGATAAAAATTTCCTACGTCCGTTTAAGAACCGAGGCCAAAATGTTCTTTTCGTTTTTCGGCCTTTTGCGGCAAATTTTGCGCTTCAAATGTTTTCCTCCGGCGAAGAAATAATTAAAATAAATTTAAAATTCCTCCGAATCTTTCGGAGGAATTTTTATTTTTACGTCAAAATTTTTCCGACTATCTCCGGCCGGCCGCGGAGGAATTCCGCCGCTCTCATCGGTTTTTTCCCTTCAAGCTGAAGTTCCTCCAAAATTAAATATCCTTTGCTTGTTTTGACCGTCATTCGCCGGTCGGCGGTCAAAAAGACCGAGCCGCAGGGCCTTTCAGGGATTTCGTCCGACGAAGCCGCGGTCGCTTTTATGATTTTCAACGATTTGACGCCGTCTTTTATTTTGTAATGAGTGTAAGTTCCGGGCCATGGGTGAAAAGCTCTGATTTTCCGTTCGATTTTTCCGGCGTCGTCGTCCCAGTTGATTTTCCCGTATTCCTTGGTCAGAAGGTCGGTATAGGTTGCCTCGGATTCGTCCTGAGGCCGGGGCGAGATTTTTTTATCGAGCCAGAGCGGAATCGTTTCAATCAGCAGGTTCGCGCCTTCTTCGGCCAATTTGGCCAAGAGTGTCTCGCCGGTTTCGCCGGAAGCGATTTTAAATGTCTTTTGGGCCAATATCGGGCCGTGATCCATTTGCTCGTCAATCAGCATTATGGTAACGCCAGTTTCTTGATCGCCGCCAAGAATGGGGTATTGAATTGGTGAAGGTCCGCGATATTTGGGCAAAAGCGACGGGTGAATATTGAGCACGCCCAGAGGGGCCGAATCCAAAATTTCTTTGGGAATCATTTTTCCGTAAGCCGAGACGACGATTAAACCGGCTTTTAAATTCTTGATTTGTTTTATCGTTTCAGGATCCTTCAATTTTTCCGGCTGTAGCGTTTCAATTTGATTTTTTAAAGCCGTTTCTTTCACCGGCGAAAAAGTAATTTTTTGTTCCCGGCCGACCTGTTTGTCGGGATTCGTCACGACGGCTCTGACAGGATA
>C687J13896_1001937_pt1 | contig 10112 bp, 4 predicted proteins | sample RifGroE2_FD_13896 | JGI IMG/M metagenome (IMG submission 13896)
TGCATTAACCCCCTAAAGTCAAGACTTTTTTTATAAAAAAATCCGGACATTATGCTATATTTTCTTCTTTAAAATCAGCTGGATTTTCATATTTCAAGCTCTGATGTATCCTTTTCTCATTATAGAACTCACAAAAATAATCAACATATAACTTAACATCTTCAATATCTCGAAATCTGTAATCATTCAAAAATTCATATTTAATAGTCTTAAAAAACCTTTCAATTCTTGAGTTGTTTTTAGGAGTATTCACCATGCTTCTTGTATGATATATTTTATTTAATGCTATCGTTTCTTTAAATAATTTGGAACAATACTGCGAACCATTATCAGACCTTAACTCCAAAGAACTCGTATCACAAAGCCTGTTATTGATTGCCTTATTTAATGCTATTACGGCATTTACAGCTTTGCAATTATCCGATATATGATATCCGACAATAGATCTATCATAATGGTCAATTGTCGCAAACATATACACAAACCCCTTATCAGTTGGAATATAAGTCATATCTGTTCCCCATAATTTATTTGATGAGTATGAATATACATTTTTACTTATCTTAACACTTTTAAAATCCTTTTTCATCCTCCTTAACATACGATTTGATTTCATAATTCTATATAATCTCTTATGATTTATGATTATTGAAAAATACTGTTTCAAATATCGTGATAATTTCTTATACCCGGCTCTAAATGTACCGGCTTCAATTTCCCATAATTTATTTAATGCATCTATAATTTCTTTATCATTAGCATTTCTGACCTTACACTTCTCAATTTTATTATCAGCCTTAAATATTTCATAAATCCGGCTTTTGCTCATGCATAGAATGTCTTTTATTGCATTTATGCCATATTCTTTTAGATTTTCTTTGATGAATACAGCTTTATCACCTATCACAAGTTTTTTTTTATTAATTCATTCACAAGTGTTAATTCTCCGATTTTTTCTTTTAATATTTTATTTTCTTTTTCTAATGTCTTAGTATGGGAGTCCTTTCCGCCTTTTAATAATGCATCCTCGCCGTTTTCTATAAATTTATTTCTCCACTCATAAAAAACTGATGGTGATATATTGTTTACTCTGCATAAATCCTGGATGGTTAATCCATCTATATATGAAATGGCGATACTAAACATCACTAATTCTACTTTGTGTTCTGTTCTCCAATAACCATCTTCTCTTAATTTAACCTTAAATTTTTCTAATGCTTGTTGTTTTTCTAAATCAGTCATATTAACCCCTTTTGTTGTTTATACTATAAACATTTGTTTTGATAAAGTCTCCGGACTATCATGTCCGGTTCTTTATGGGGTCATTATAATAATCTGTCAGCCGGAGCGTTTACGCCGGCACGAGTAGAAACATTGAAAGTTCTTTCGGCACAGGCAGCGATATCAATTGAAAATGCCCGACTGATACTTGAAATGGAGGATAAGGCCAGACTTCAGCAGGAAATGGAAATAGCAGAACATATTCAAACTTCATTATGCCCTCCGGCACCAGAACATAATGAACTTGAAATCGCAGCGGTAATGCGTCCGGCTGAAGAAGTTGGTGGTGATTATTATGATGTAGTGAATGACAGAAATGGAGATCTATGGATAGCAATCGGAGATGTATCCGGGCATGGGGTTACACCGGGATTAATAATGATGATGGCACAAACATCTTTTAATACAGCCCTTGATCAGTCAACGAGTATAACACCAGCGGATGCGATTGTGTGTGTCAATGAGATTTTAACAGAGAATGTACGAATGAAACTGAAAGAAGGTCATTTTATGACAATGAGCTTTCTAAAATATCAAGGGAAAGGGAAGTTCTTGTATGCAGGAGCACATCTTGATATCTTGGTGTATCGAGCAGCAACAGGGAAGTGTGAAGAGTATAAAACAGACGGTCTTTTTCTGGCATTGAAGAAAAATATACGATCAGTAACATTTGACAAAGAGATAGAGTTATCATCTGAAGATGTAATGGTAGTGTATACCGATGGGGTAATAGAGTCAAGAAAAGCAGGAAATCGATCAGAATTATGGGATTCAGAAAATTTGATAAAAGTGATCGAATCGAATGGCAAAAGAAGTTGTGAAGAAATAAAGAATGCAATAGTAAAAGGAGCACTTGACTGGTGCGACGGAATACCGGATGACGACATAACAGTTGTTGTGGTAAAAATGAAGTAATAATATTGTATATACATGCAGCCCCACTTTATACCCGTATTCGGGGCTGCTCTTTTATGTATGAATTAATAATACAATGCTATTATCTTTATATAACTATTGCATTTTCTGATTATTGGAAATTAAAGCCAGTGAATGGAATAATATATAGGGATAGTATGAAAATGAGATTTTCTAGTTATAAAATTGTAGAAGAATTGTATTCATCGAATGAATTCTCACTTTATCGAGTGGTTTGTGAAAAAGATAATGTAAAGGTTTTAATAAAGAAAATAAAAGATACACCTTTAAATAGAACATTAATTCAAAATGAGATTAAATTATTAAAAGAGGTAGAGCTTAAAAGTTCAGTTTTTATTAAAGAATATTTCTATGAATATGACAGTATTTTTTGCGTTCTTGAAGATAATAACTACACAACTTTGAGAAAGTATTTAATGAATAATAAACCGGATTTGAATTCAATAATAAATATTATTTTAGGAATAATAAGTGCTTTAGAAGAGTTGTTCATTAATGGAATAATTCACAGGGGTATTAATCTTGATTCTATTTTTATGTATAATAAAATGAATATTAAAATTTCGAATTTTTTATTTTCATCAAATACACCAAATTATTATATTAATACATTACATGATCTATCAGACTACTTATTTATTTCTCCCGAACAATCAGGATTCTTTAATAGATCGGTAACATATTTATCAGATATTTATTCTCTGGGGCTTATTTTTTATTACATGGTTACAGGAATGATTCCCTATGAAGATGACGATAAAAACAGCATTTTAAAAGATAAACTAAAAAGTAATTTTATTGCACCATCGGAACTTGATGATAAAATCCCGTGTGTAATATCAAAAATAATCATGAAAATGCTTGAAAAAGAACCTGATAAAAGGTATCGAAATATAAGCAATATTAAAAAAGATCTTATTCACTCTTTACTTAATTCCAATGAAAGAACTTATGAAGTAGGGCTGAATGATAATTTCAGTACATTATTTATACCTGAAAAAATTTATGGAAGAGAGAATGAAAAGAAAATTATCGCTGATATGTTTAATAATGTGTTAGAAAAGAAACAGTTAAATATTCTTATAATTCAGGGTGAGTCAGGAATCGGAAAAACTGTTTTAATTGATGAAATGAAAGAATATGCCTATATCAATAACGGATTATATATAAAAATTAAATGTGATCAGTTCATAAATCGATCTAAACCGTTTTATACCATATCCCATATTTTTTTAAGATTTTTTGATAAAATTAAAAAGTTAAATAATTCGGAACAGATAAAAATTATCGAACAATTAAAATCAGTTATTTCAATAAATGGAAAGATATTAACGGATATAGTTCCTGAATATGAAGAATTAATAGGTAAACAACCTGTTTTAACAATATTAAGTTCAAATGAAAATAAAACAAGATTTAATATGGTAATTGAGAATTTATTTGAATATTTTATATCAATCAACGAGAATTTGCTGATTTTCATTGATGACATTCAGTGGATTGATCTTGATTCTTTTAACATATTTAACAACATCGGGATATTTTCCTTTAATAAGAGTATATTTTTTATATTTTCATATAACAATTATTATATTGATGAGCTTGGTTTTTTAAAAAATATGATATTTGATTTTGAACATACAAAAACAGGTGCTTTAGTAAATGAAATCGAAGTTGTTGGATTAAAAGAAGTTGATATACAAAATATGTTATTTGATATTTTTAATATTAAACAAAATAAATCATCTGATGAGATTGAAAATATTAAATCACTTGCTTATCAGATTTACAAAAGTACAAAAGGCAATCCTTTTTTATCAAAAGAAATGTTGAAACTTATGTATGATAAAGGAGGAGTATCATACATAAATACCAGTAAGTTTGAAGATTCAATACAGTGTGTTAATGGTATTGAGTCATTAATGAATGTCGTAGTTGATAATATGATGTCATTACCGGAAAATCTAATTATGATAATTAAATATTGTTCCTGTTTTGAGAATGGTTTTTTTATAGAGGATATTAAGAAAATAACAGATATAGAAGAATTTGAATTACAATCATTAGTTGATAATCTTTTAAATCTTCATATTATTACCTATGACATTCAATTGAGTAAATATAAGATCACCAATTTACTTATTAAAGAAAGAATACAAAAATTATTCAGTTCTGATGATTTCCAAGAAATTAATTATAAAATATATAAAACTATCGAGAGTAAAAATGATGATGAAAATCTTGTAAAAACAAATTATATGCTTAAATGTAGAGAGCTTATTAAAAACCAGGAAGATAAATCTGAAATAATACATTTTATTTTAAAATCTGCAGAAACGTATAAAAATATGAATCAATTCCAAATGGCTTCTGAATGTTATAAATTTGCTTTAAATATTATGTATAATGGTAATCTTGATGAAAATATAATTAGTATGTATATTGAAATTATTAAAATCGAGTTTTATTCTAAAAAATTTATTCGAACTGACGATTATCTTTTATTAATTAATAATTTTTTTAACAATCAATTAACACATAATGCAACTGCTTTAACTCTTTTAAATCTCACCAGAAAAATGGATTATTCTGGTGTTGCTACGATTGTACAAAATATTTTTGGCAAAGAATTAGTAATAAGTGACATGGAGGTAATAAAGATCTTTTACAGTAGATCATCAGATGATTTTGATAGATTACCCGGGTGTACTGAATCTGAAATTATTGATAAAATTGAGACTTTAAATGCTTCTTTGTTTTCTTTTGCAGAATATAATCATTTATTATTTTATAATTCACTCAAAAAAATCGTTTATTTAAGTCTTTTTTATGGCGTTACTCAATATTCTTTTTTTGCCTTTTATATTTTTAATTTATATTTTGCATATCAATTAAATGATACTATAAATGAGGTTACAAAAGAAAAAATTGCAGCTTTTCAAGAAAAATTATTAAATATTATTTCTAATAATTTAGAAAGTGAAAAAAAATTAATTGATTATTATACAAATAATATTGATTTTAATTATTATAACAATTTTCATCTTATAATCTATGATATTTTTAGTATGATTTTTAAACCAGGTTTTACTACTGCTTACGCTATAGAGCTATGTACTTATTTGTCTTCATCTATCGATTGTAAAAATAATAATTTTAAACAATTGGAAATTCTGCAAGCATTTATGTTAAAATTATCAGGATTTAGAAATGAAGATTATATAAAGAGTTCATGTAGTTTTAGTTACTTCTTTGATTTTGTTCATCATTATTTCACCGATGAACTGATTTTTGAACAATTTTCGTACAAGCAGTTAAATATAAAGTGGGATAATTGTATTGATAGTTTATTATTAAGAAAGCAGTATAATTTTTTTAAGATTCTTGTTCTTTGTAAAATATTTAATGGGGCAGGTGGCGTAGAAAAAAAGTCTATATATTGTGAAATAAAAGAAATATCTAAATGGTTTAATGAATATGCAGATACTTGGGGTGAAATAGAATCTAATATAATGAAAATTATTATTGATGGTGAATTGGCTCGAATCGATAATAATTATTACACTGCAATTTTATTGTATGAAAAAGCAATAGATTTATCTCATAGATCGGATCTTATTCTATTAGAGGCAATTTCACAAAATATAGCGGGAATATTTTATCAAAGAATTGCTAAACCAATTCTTGCCAAAGAACACCATGATAAATCGGCTGTTCTTTTTTATAGAATGGGAATCAGTACAACAAGTACTGGCAATAATGATTTTCGAATATTATCTGTAACTCAAAATGAAATGGATATGAATCGAGTATTTACCGGGTTACAAAATAAAGGAATAACTAATCACGAGTATAGGGTAATAAAGTTAATTGAAGAGGGCAAGAGTAATAAAGATATTGGTATTCATTTATTTATAGCCGAGCCAACAGTAAAGAAACACATTACAAATATATTTAAAAAATTAAATATTAAAAATAGATATGAGTTAATAAGTTTAATGAAACAACAACCAGAATTGAAATACTAGGCAGATAAACGGATACTTTAGTTGTATTGTTTTTGTACGGGATCTGAAAAAAATAGATACTAATAGATTATTGTAATATTGGTTTACAAGTTTTACAATTACCTTAATGTTTTAATGAAAGGGGTGATTTATGATAAAACTTGAAGGTTTTGATATTAAAGAAGAAATTTATAACGGGTCTTCTACGATAATTTACAAAGCATTAGAAATTAAAAATGGAAAAAAAGTTATAATAAAACTTTTAAAGTCAGATTATCCTACACAGGAAGAAATTAAAAAGTTTAACTATGAATTTGAAATTTCCAATAAACTTGGGATTGATGGGGTTATAAAAAACTATTCCATTATAGATTACAAAAACACAAAGGCCATTGTCATGGAGGATTGCGGAGGTAATTCGATTGACAAATTGATAGGGGGAACAGCAGCAAAAAGATTGTCTTTAAAAAATTTCTTGATTATTGCCATTAAGATAGCAGATATACTGGGAAAAGTACATGGTAAAAAGATTATCCATAAGGATATTAAGCCGCATAATATTCTACTGAACACCGATAGTGGAGATGTTAGAATAATTGACTTTAGTATATCAACACAGTTAAACAAAGAGCAACAGGAGTTGAAAGCTCCTGAAGATCTTGAAGGGACTTTGTCGTATATTTCACCGGAGCAGACAGGAAGAATGAATCGGTCTGTAGATTACAGATCTGATTTTTATTCACTCGGCGTAACATTTTATGAAATGATCACAGGTCGTGTACCATTTGAAAGTGATGATCCTATGGAATTAGTTCACGCTCATATTGCGAAAACACCAGTTAACCCTCAGGAAGTTATAGAAGAAATACCTTCTGTAATTTCTGAGATCATAATGAAGTTGCTTTCGAAGAATGCTGAAGACAGATATCAGAGTTGTTATGGATTAAAGATAGATTTAGAAAAATGCTACAAATCATTGCTGAATAAGGGTTCAGCAGATTATTTTACAGTTGGGGAAAGTGATATCTCAGACAGATTTCAAATTCCTGAGAAACTGTATGGAAGAGATGAGGAGATAAAAAAGCTTATGGGGTTATTTGAAAAAATTACCGGTGGCGGAAAAGAACTGTTATTTATATCTGGGACTCCGGGTATTGGAAAATCTTCACTGATAAATGAGTTATATAAACCGGTAACGGAACATCACGGTTATTTTATTAAAGGCAAATATGATCAATTTAAGAAGAATATACCATATACTGCCATTCAGAGTGCTTTACAGGAATTTACAAAATTTATTCTATCGGAAAGTGAAGATAGTTTAAAATCATGGAAGGATAGAATCCTGAGTGCTGTTGGAAGAAATGGTCAGGTTATTCTTGATATTGCGCCGGAAATAGAAATGATTATCGGGAAGCAGCCGGAAGTACAACCTTTACCGCCAGCCGAGTCACAGAATAGATTTAATATGGTTTTCCAGAATTTCATAAAAGTTCTTGCTTCTAAGAATAATCCATTGGTAGTATTTCTTGATGATCTCCAATGGGCTGATAGTGCGAGTATCAATCTTTTAAAGGTTTTAGTAACAGATCCTGAAATTGAATACCTTTTATTTATCGGTTCTTATAGAGATACAGAAGTATCTTCAGGTCATATATTAAAAAACATGATGGATTCACTGGAAAAAGAAGGTATTTCGTACACTGATTTTAAAGTTACTCCATTAAATGAAAAATCAATTTTATCAATCATATCTGATACATTAAAATCAGATAACGAGGAAGTAAAAAAACTTGCAGGAATTGTTAATAACAAAACAAATGGTAATCCGTTTTTTGTTAACGAATTTTTTAAGAGTTTATATGAAGAAGAGCTGATTACATTTAAAGATGGCTGGAAATGGGATATGAGTAAGATTGAATCATCCGGAATAACAGATAATGTTGTTGAGTTGATGACAAAAAAAGTAACAAAACTTGACAAAAAAACTCTTACGATATTAAAAATTGCCGCCTGTATTGGAGGAACATTCAATCTTAAGACTCTTGCAGTAATTATTGAAAAGACCAGAGATCAGGTTTTTAGTGATTTATTAGAAGCATTTAATGAAGGTTTTGTATTGTGTAGTGAAGATAATGCACGATTTGTCCATGACCGTGTTAAAGAAGCTGCATACTCTTTAATTTCAGACAAGGAAGCTAAAGAAATACATTATAAAATTGGAAAAGAGTTATTATTATCTTCAAAAGGACAATTAACTGATGAAATAATGTTTAATGTAGTAAATCAGTGGAATTTATGTAAGGAGCTTCTTAAAACAGATGAAAAAGATCAGTTGATAGAACTGAATTTGAAGGCAGGCAGAAAAGCTAAGAGTTCAGCTGCGTATGAACTGGCTTTATTGTTTGTAAAACATTCTATTGAGCTTCTTGATAAAAAATGCTGGGAAAATAACTATTCAAAAACACTCGAAATTTATAAAGAGCTAATGGAAAATGAATATTTAAATTCTAATTATGAAGAAGTAGAAGTCTTATTCAAGAATTTAATAATCAAAACAAAATCAATATATGATAAAGCATCCGTATATTCTATTCAAATTGCAAATTATACAAATCAGATGCGTTATAAAGAAGCAATTGATGTCGGATATCAAATAATTAAGGAATTAGGAGTAAAATTACCCCAAAATCCCAGACAGTTATCTGCGTTACCTGATATTATTCGATTCAATATGCTTTTAAAAAAGAAAAAAGACATTATGGAAGTAGTTGATCTTCCTATAAATAATGATGCCCGAGTTAATTTATTAATGGAATTGATGGCAAAACTTATTATTTCTTCATTTTCTGCCATGCCAAATTTATTTCCTGTGCTCATTTTTAAAATGAATAATTTATCTTTAAAGTCTGGAAATACTGTTTTCTCATCATTTAGTTATGTTTGTTCTGCTTTTCTATTTGCAGGAGCATTGGGAAATATAAAATTAGGTGTTGCTCTTGCTAAAATGGCATCAAAACTATCAGATAAATTTGGATTTAAATTACTTCAGGGAAGAATTAGATTACATGTTAGTTGGACTATGCATTGGGTTTTACATCCAAAAGAAAATCTTAAATTTTTAGCTGAATTACGTGAATTTGTAGATGCGTCAGGGGATATTGAATATCTTAATTATTGTTTATACAATACAGGGTTTACTTATTTATTAATGGGTGCAGATTTGACAACTGTTAGTGATGTTTTCGAAAAATATACCCCAATAATTTTAAAACTAAAACAAAAAAGAAACATTATATATTTAAATACTTATAGACAGTATATTCTAAACCTTACCGGAAAATCAGAAGATAAATTTAAATTCAAAAGTGATTTTTTTAATGAGGATGAAGTATTACCTGAGATACAAAATGATTTCTCCGGACTGGCTTTTTTCTACTTTAATAAAACAGCATTGTATTTTTTACATGAAGAGTATTTAAAAAGTTATGAGAATGCACTTATAGGAGAAAAAGCAGTTCCTGGTTTATTGGGAATGTTGCCTGTTCCGAAATTTTACTTTTTTTACGCTCTTACATTGATTGAATTGGCAATGATTTCAGAAAAGAAAAGTAGATCAAATTATGAAAAGAAATTTTCAGTACTATTGAAAAATTTTAAAAAATGGGGTGATTTTAACAAGAATCACAATTATCATCGGTATTTGTTATTATTAGCCCAGTATTACAGATTACAGGATAATAGTAAACTTTTATCAAATTTATACGATCAGTCCATTTCAATCGCAAAAGATAATGGTTTTTTAGATGAAGAAGCCATTGCGAATGAATGTGCTGCAAAATATTACCTGTCAAAAGGGTTAAAGAAGATAGCCGGAGCGTACATGGT
>C687J13896_1001947_pt1 | contig 10074 bp, 12 predicted proteins | sample RifGroE2_FD_13896 | JGI IMG/M metagenome (IMG submission 13896)
AATTATTCAGCAAAAAACCTAGTCATTATTTTGATTAGCCTTCTAATTGTCAAATTAGATGGAATTTTTGCTGGGTAAAATACTTTAAAGAAAAACAATCTCTTAGAATAAAAAGTAATGACCCTAGCAACTAGGGTCATTATTTTTTAGTCGAAGAGGCTAATGGTCGTTGAAACATTTTAATTTTATGGGGGTGTCGAGTCAAGAAAAGACCCAGAAGGCTTAGCTTGGAAATATTGAGGGAATTTTTAACTCAAATCAGCGTTCTCCACTTTTTTGCAGACAAAGGAGAAAAAAGACTACTTCGGAATTCAAGTAGAAGGATTGTTGAACAAATATCTTTGTTGAAAAGGGAGGTTGTATGAGCACGAGTCTGAGGGGGGTAAGATTCCAGGGCCCAGAGGTACTGGCCAGATTTCTTGGCCAGAGAACAGCATGCTTCGTCTTTCAGGATGGAGCTGAACTGATGGTAGTTTCTGACGTAGTCGATTGCTTGTCGCTTGATAAAGCTTCGGCTACCTGTCTCGACGGGATGAAAATTTTCGCCGTCATCAGAAATGACAACAAGGTTGGTTGTGAAGGCTGCGACAAGTGTCGGTTCCATCCGAAACCGAAAATTGTTGACTTCGCCCTCAACGAACCTAAACCTGCGATGGCTGCATAACGACTGCAAAAACTACGAAGGAGGAGCGGCATGGAAATCGACATTACCACCGGCGGTATGGCAACAGGGACCAAACAAAGTGCTTATTCGACAGAAAAGAAAAATCTTGAACGAAAGCTTGCGAATCCCGCCATCCCGCCCGAAAGAAAAACGCGCTTGAATGAGCAGTACGAAAGGCTTGTCAGGCTTGAAAAAAGGTCCGCCAGTATGCAAGGTTAAACCACTACAGCAGGAAAGGAGAAATGAATGAGCATGCCGGAAGTATTTGTAAGCCCTTCAAGGGTAAATCTGGAAAAAGTGCCACTTGCCAAAGGAGAATGCTTGGTAATCTGGCGAGCTGATCAAAAATCACCTTTTGCCACTGCGTATGGTCCTGCTTCCGATCGAGAAGCTGCTAAACGTCTTCTCCGAATAGTCAAAAGGGACTACGAGAAGGGTGCCAAAATATTTACCGCTAAGTAGCGGTGATTAGAGGACTGACCCTCATCTAACCCCAACCTCCGAGCGCGCAAACTTCTTAAAGTTTGCCGCTCGGACTATTTAATCAATTACTAATTTATATATTCTAAAATAAAAATAAATAAAAAATAATACAAAAAAGCCTTTACAAATTGTAAAAATTTATATAATATAAGCCATTAGATATGAATATTAGAAAATTTGAAAAATTAAACAGCCTATTGCTATCATTGCTACTCTTCGAGCGGTCTTTTGTTGTATGATTAAAAAGTTTAGTCACACGATAAAAGACCACCTGAATAAAGGTGGTTTTTTAATTGGTCATTTAAAATATATGTATTAAATCTCTTTTCTCTTTTACCTCCTCTCCTTTAGAAGAGCCTGTCCTGAACTCGTTTCAGGAAGAGGGTTGGGGTGAGGTTGGTTTATAAATCTAAGGATAACGAAAGGAGGATAGAAACTAAATCGAAGATGTTTTGGTGCAACGTATGCTCGTATTTTGAGCAGATACCATGAATGGAGGATTAAACCAATGGCAGAAAAACAGAAAGATCTCAAAACAATCAGGATTTTCGACACCACCCTTCGTGACGGCGAACAGTCTCCGGGTGCCAGTATGAACATCGACGAGAAGCTGCGTATTGCGCGCCAGCTCCAGAAGCTTAACGTCGACGTCATCGAGGCCGGTTTTCCCATCGCATCTGATGGCGACTTCGAAGCCGTGAAAAAGATTGCCCAGACGATCAAGGGACCGGAAATCGCCGGACTTGCAAGGGCGAATACCCATGATATCACTCGTTGCTGGGAAGCGGTGAAATACGCCGAGGGGAAAGGCAGAATTCACACTTTTATAGCAACCTCGATCATCCACATGAAATACAAGCTGAAGATGCCTCCTGAAGCGGTTCTGAGGGCGGCGATCAAAGCGGTCGAACTCGCACGTCATTTTACTCCGAACGTGGAATTCTCCTGCGAGGACGCGGTTCGGACGGATCTGAAGTTCCTGGCCGAAGTTGTGGCCGCTGTCATCGACGCCGGTGCAACTACTGTCAACATTCCGGACACTGTCGGCTACACCATTCCCTTCGAGTACTTCAACATCATAAAGTACCTCAAGGAAAACGTGCCCAATATTGACCAGGCGGTAATTTCCGTTCACTGTCACAATGACCTCGGTCTGTCAGTGGCGAACTCAATCGCAGCTATTCAGGCAGGAGCCGGCCAGGTAGAGTGCACCATCAACGGTATCGGTGAACGTGCTGGCAACTGCTCTCTGGAAGAGTTCGTCATGGCGCTTCGGACTCGCTCTGATATTTTGCCGTTCAGGACGAACGTCGTGACCGAACAGCTTACACCGGCCAGCCGCCTCCTCACCACCGTGACCGGCATCGTCGTCCAGCCCAACAAAGCCATCGTTGGTGCAAACGCCTTCGCCCATGAAGCCGGCATCCACCAACACGGCATGCTCTGTGAAAAAACCACTTACGAGATTATGACACCGGAATCGGTCGGTCTTAAAACCAGCTTGCTTGTCCTTGGCAAGCACTCGGGACGGCATGCCTTCAAGAAAAGACTGGAGGAAATGGGCTATGCGCTCGACGATGATGTGCTCAATAAGGCGTTCGAGCGGTTTAAGACCCTGGCCGACCTCAAGAAGGAGGTCTTCGACGAAGATCTGGACGCCATCGTCGCGGACGGGGTACAGGGGGAAGAGAAATTCAAGCTGGAACATATAACCGTCACCTGCGGCTCGTTCGCTATTGCTACGGCAACAGTTCAGATAAGCACCTTCGGTGAAATGTCCAGAACAGCCGGGCTCGGCGATGGTCCGGTCGATGCTACCTTGGAGGCGATAAAAAAGCTGACCAAGACCAAAGCAAAGCTCAAGCAATACAACGTTGGCGCGATCACTGGAGGTACCGACGCGCAAGGCGAGGTAACGGTACGAATTGCTGATGGCGATCGGACTGCGATTGGCAGAGGAGCCTCCACCGACATCATTGAGGCATCGGCCAAAGCCTATATCCAGGCGTTGAATCGTCTGGAAAGAGGGAAAGGGGAAAAGAAGACTGATATGCATGATGCCGTAACTCCCTGAGTTGCGTACGTCAAAAAACAACGGCGGCAAAGCAATTTGCCGCCTCTTTTTATTTAAAAAATTCTCTATTCCCACGACAATTCTAGTTGATATAAACCGACATGGATCCCCGCCTGCGCGGGGATGACGGAAAAAGTTAAATAAAAAAAGACGAGGTTAATCGTCTTATGTTTTTTGTTCCAGAACAAGCGGTCCGAAAATCGAATCTTCCGATCCATGGACTTTGAAGTTTTTGAGTCTACCTACCCAAGTCCCACCCAGTGGTTCGTAGGCTTTGTTGCCCACATGGTAGCCAAGGTAAAGGCGGTAGATAAAAAAGAACGGTTGGTTCTCCACCTGGGTTTGCATCGGCAGCACCAAGGGTTGACAGTACATCACCCGGTTTTTTTCCAGCGTTTGTCGCACCTTGCTTTCGCTGGAAATTCCTCCGATGCTGAGATGGTTAAAGTGCTTTCTTCCGGGATGCCAGATTTCAACATCTTTGCATTTACTACCTTGTAGCGGCTTCAGTACGAAGCCATATTTCCAGGGTAGGCTGTCCGCATTCCAATAGTTAACCTCTTTCCATAGCCCTGTAGACAATCCATAACTTTTCAAACCTTCGTTGGCAATCAAAGATATGGACCGATTCTGTAGCTGATGGAATTCAGTCTCACTTGGTTCGGCTCGTACCAGCACCACTCCTTTCCTTTGCGGTTCTGGTTGGCTCAGATACTCAAGGTACTCATCGAGAGTCAAAGGATCTCCATCAAGCCAGAAGCTATCATCGCCCGGACAGCGATTATCTGACTTAACCCATTTAATCAGCGGCCATTTTCTTTTGAGCAGATTTAGCCTGGCCGAGAATTCATGGTTGATGGTATTGGCGATGCCTATACCATCTGGTCGCTCATCAACTTCATAGATGAATAGAAAGCCGTCAATAAACACGCAATCCAGTTTTACAATGAGCGAAGGGATGCCATAGGTTTTTTGAACCCAGGTTTCTTCTTTCGGGAACACTTCTCTCCAGAGATTTACGAAATCCAGTGCCTGGTGAACTGCACCTCTGCCAATTGTCTTTGCCTCTTTGCTGATTCGACTCTCCCAGCCTCCAAACAACTGTTTTTCCCATTTCATCATCAGCCTCCTCCTTCAGTGAAAGTTAAAGAAAATTTATAAAATCCCTATCGAATTCTCCCTCTTCGAATCTAAATTTACCTGCTGAAAAATCTATAACCCGTTTTGCATTCTTTGCTGCGTTAGCCAGGCAGACTGAAGCCCCCGGGGAAGGGGAAATATTAAAAATAATATTATCACCAATGATCTCAGCTTCTCCCATCTTGAATTTTCCAGTCCGATTGTCAACTAACTGCGGTCTGATGCCGGCCTTGCTTTTGCCATTCTTAAAATCCTCATATTTCAAAGTCGGAATTATCTTGCGGCACAATTTAACATAAGCTCTCGGCCCAAAATAGGGGATCTCATAAATCAAACTTTTGGATAAAAAAGTGAAAAGAATTTTGTCGGAAATGACCCTGAGAAGTGCTAGGATAGAATACAAGCTACCGGTTGATCTGACAAAGTCAAAAAAAGTTTTTAGATTATTTCTTTCAAGCAAAGGGATGATGTTTGCGGTTGGACCGAAGCGGGTCTGGTCTTCATTGTAAATATTCGGGTCGCCATGAACGCCGGCAAAAGGCATCTTGTCATTCTGCATCGTGTATACTTTGCAATTCAAGACTTTCCGCTCCGAAGTATAAAAATTACCGCCCACCGGTAAGATAGAAAACTCTTTGCCGTAGCCAAGCGATTTGGCAAACATCAAACTATGCGAACACATCGCCACCACGATTATATCCGCCACAATCTCTTCTTTGTCAGTTATAATTAAAAAGCCCTTTTCCTGCTTAATGATTTTTTCTACTTTGGTATTAAGCGAAACTTGCAAATCCTTTCCTGTGTCTTTTTTTGCCTCTTCGACAAAACTTTCTGCTAATTTACCAAAATCAACCGTATAACCATTCTCTGAATAGCCAGCAACTATTTGTTCGTCAGCCTTTCTGCCGTTGACGATCTCCGGTTCAATTAAAGCAATATCCTCGCGATATAATTTTTTAAAATCTGGAAAAATTTCCTTGAAGGTTTTAAAACGCTCGTTAAAGATATTTATTTCTTTTTCACCCACTGCTAATAGTAACTTTGGAGCAATAGTGTACATTTTCTTTCCTTCATCGCCCAACTTTTTCAAATAATTAACCACCATTTCAGAAGCAGCTTTGGTTGACTTGGCTTTTTCAAAAGAATAATTAGCCTCGATGTCGCCGAAATGCAGGGTCTGACTGTTGTTATTCTCTTTGGAATTTATCTGCCCGAGATGGTCACACTTCTCGATCAAAGCGATAGAATTAATATTCGTATATTTGCTTAAGACATGAAAAATAGCAGAGCCGGTCACTCCACCGCCAAGAACTGCAACTTGAAAATGTTTTGATTCTTTTTTCATAATCTTTTAATGCGATTTTCCCCTTTGTCATCTCGACGAGTCAGCAGACGAGGAGAGATCTCTGGTAGAAGTATAATTATTGATAATAGATTTTCTGGTATAGATCTCCTTATTTTTAAAATTAGTAATTGCTAATTATAATCTTTTTGCCTTTCCCGAGATCTCTCACCCTCTACTGAGGGATTCGAGATGACAAAATATAAACAAAAAAACGGCCCTTTATGGCCGATTCTGGTTTGTTTAAAGTTTTTTGTTACTTTGTTTTAAACCAAAACCGGCGACAATTATTGTCGTTATTATTATCATTATTATTGATTTGGTGGTTTTGGCTAAAATACATATATTCTAATGTTAACGGTAGCGCCTTTTTTTGTCAACTAAAGTATTAAGAAATAATTAGCGATTATCAAGCTGCTATTGATTTTTTTTCTTTTTCTGCTATACTTATCCACAGATATGATATCCTGAATAAAAAAGGGATTTCATAAAAAATATGATAAAGACATTACGAACAACTTATTTTTGGTTTAGCTTCTATTTTGGCTCCACCCGGAGATCAGTTGTTTGTGGTGTTTTTAACGGTTAAAAGTTAAAACTCACTAGGGAAAACAATAACTGGCTCCGGTAACGGAGTCAGTTTTTGTTATATGGTCTTTTTAACATGATTAAACGAAAGTTTAATTTCAATAAAATGAGAGGGGAGGTTTCTATGACAATCGCAGTGAGAGCAATTCGGAAAAAGACGAGAGTAGTGGGTGCGATAATTGCGCCAATCTGTCCAGAGGCAAGAGATTTGTGCTCAAGGGCAAGTAAAGCCATAGAAAAAAGACTGAGTCAAGGCTGCTTAGCTTCGGTCGAAGACATCGCTATAGGTGTTGATCGGGGAGAGTTTGTTATTATTGATTCTCTCGACAAACGTCATGTTGTCAAAGTCCTGTTGCCATCGGCAAATGAACTGGGAGTAAAGGAAGAAGCCGATAGATTGTCAATGGCACTGAAAGAATTGGACGATGTGTTTAGTCCAAAAAATACCTTTCAACACCAGTCAGTCGGCACCAAAGGAGCTTTCAAACTTCTCATTGATTCCGAGGGGAGACGCCGCCATGGAAAGAATGGAAAGTGAACAGGAGGGTAAACCATGAGCATGCTGCAAAGGATACGGGGAATAAAGGGATGTCCTTATTTCAGTAAAGGGTTACCCTTGCCGATGGCAGAAAAAATACCAGCTCATTTTCCTGGCTGGAAAATTGGTGTCATAGGGGCTGAAAAATGTCCTAAATGCGGAAGTAGTCGAATAACGGAAAGGGCCAAAGGCGATAATTTTATTGCTGGCGAAGCCCCCGAATGTCTTGACTGCGGAGCATACGGTGACTCTTCTCCTTTTTAAAGCTTATGGGGTGATGTAAAATTCACCCCTTCTTTTTAACTATTATTTCTTAATATATTTGTTATAATTAAATAGACGCAAAAATAAGCATAAGAAAACAGAATGACGCAGAAAATTTTCATCAATTTATGTTAGATAAATACAGAAAACAAATTAATAAAATTGATAGTCAAATTTTGAAATTATTTGAACAGCGTTTTGCTGTGGTAGAGAAAGTGGGAGAGTTTAAGAAAAAAAATAATTTGCCGATCAAGAATTTGAAAAGAGAAAAAGAATTGATTGAAGAGATGATTAAATCATCAAAACTAAATCCAGATTTTATAAGGAAATTGTATAAGCTGATTTTTAATAATTCTTATAGGGTTGAGAAGTAATTTAAATTTTTTCTGTCATTGCGAGGTGCGCCTTTAGCCCCGGACCTGATCCGGGGGACGCGGCAATCTCTGGTTTGCTAGTGGAAGGTAATTTAACCATTGTACGAGTTAACCTGAGATTGCCACGCCTACACTTCGTTTCGGCTCGCAATGACAGAATATAAATCTAAATATGCCAATAAAAATCAAAATCGGGGTGATGGGTGGGGTCGGCAGCTTTTCCGAGCAGGCTGCTAATTATTATTGTTTGAAAGAAAAAATAAAGAATTATCAGATCGAGTATCTGATTACCGCGGAGAATGTACTTAAGGGTTTAAAAAATAAAAAAATCGACAAAGGTATATTTCCGATTGAGAATTCCAATGGAGGAATCGTCTTGGAGGCTGTGTATGCGATGGCTAAATACAATTTCAAGATTGAGAATATGTTTGAAATCGATATCAGCCACTGCCTTTTAAAAAGAAAAGATGTAAAAATCGGCGACATCAAAAAGATTGCTTCGCATCAGCAAGCGCTTCGCCAATGCCGTATGTATTTGAAAAGAAAATGGCAGAATGTAGATTTGGAGGAATACAAAGACACGGCAGAAGCAGCTAGGGATCTAAGCACTGGAAAATTGGATAAAAATACCGGAGTAATCGCAAATAAAATCTGCGCCACCTTGTATGATTTGGAGATTGTAGAAGAGGGAGTGCAAGACTTGAAATTTAATTTTACTACTTTTGTTGTTGCGAAAAATTAACTTGCCTAGTGCAATTCCCCCTCTCCTTTATAAGGAGAGGGACGGGGTGAGGTTGGTGAATGGTGAAGAAAATATTTCCTAAGATTTAGATGTCAACCAAATTATATAATATAAAAATAAAAAAAGAACAAAGAAGAAATTTGCGTCAACAAGGAGTAGCCTGTGAACAGATTTTTTGGAATAAATTAAGAAATAGAGCGCTTAATGGATTAAAATTCCGACGTCAATATAGTGTTGGTAAATATATTGTAGATTTTTATTGTCCTGGAATAAAACTGGCCATTGAGATTGATGGTGCTACACATAGTACGAAGCAGGAAATAAATTACGATAAACAAAGACAAGAATATATAGAAAATTTAGGAATAAAAGTTAAAAGATATACAAATACTGAAATAAAAGATAATCTTGGTGAGGTTATGTATGATTTGTACCTAATCTGTAATGAGAGGTTAAACCACCAACCTCACCCCAACCCTCTCCTTGGTAAGGAGAGGGGATAAAAATTATGAATATAAAAAAACAAAAAATCGCTATTATCGGTTTTGGTCGCTTCGGTGAGCTGTTGGCTAAAATTTTGAAGCCTTATGGTGAAATTTTTGTTGTCAGTAAGCGGAATATCAAAATAAAAGGATACAAGCAAATTGCTTACACAGATTTAACCGAGATGGATTGGGTCATCCCTGCCGTTCCCATTTCTTCATTAGAGGAGGTATTAAAGGATATTAAGCCTTTTTTAAAGAAGGGGAGTCTGCTAATGGATGTTTGCTCAGTCAAAGTTTATCCCTGTCGTTGGCTAAAAAAACATGCACCCAAAGATGTGGAAATCCTAGGCTGTCACCCGATGTTCGGCCCTGATAGCGCCAAGAACGGTCTCAAAGGCTTGCAAATTGTAGTATCTCCGCTTAGGATAAAGGAGAAAAGACTTAAAGAAGTGCTGACAATCTTCAAAAAATTAGGATTGAATATCATCAAAGCAACTCCAGAGGAACATGACAAGCAAGGAGCGGTAAATCTCTCCTTGGTTCATTATATCGGCAGAGGATTAGCTGATTCAGGTTTTAAGGATCAAAAAATAAAGACTGCTGGTTTTGATAAGTTGATGGGAATAAATGAAAATGTAAATAACGACACTTGGCAATTATTTTTTGACATCCAGCATTTTAACCCTTATTCTAAAAAAATCAGACAAAACTATTTAAAATCTTTACAGAAAATTGAGAAAAAAATTAATAATAAATAAGAATGAAATTTTCCAAACGTTCAGAAAAATTAACCTCTTCACAGTTGTATGTTTTTTTTCGTAAAGTAAAAGAAGCTGAGGCAATGGGCAGAAAAATAATTTCCTTGGGGGTGGGGGAGCCATATCAAGATACGCCAGAGGTAATCAAGCTTGCCGGTATCCAGGCAATCAATGACAACAAAACCAGATATAATCCGGCTACCGGTTCGATGGAATTAAAGAAATTGATCGCAGAAAGATATGGCGTTGATGTTGCTCAAGTTTCCGTTTCCTCTGGCGCTAAACCTTTTTTAGCTTTTGTTTTTCTTTCTTTACTTGATGAAGGCGATGCTGTTCTATTAACTGGACCGGCTTATCCGCCTTTTGTGCAAATCATTGAATCTTGTGGCGGCAAGGCGGAGATAATCGACACCAAACCCGATCATTTCCAATTGACTTTGGCATCGCTCAAGAATTCGGTACAAAAGGTTAAAGATAATCATAAAAATTTATATCTTTTGGTCAATTCACCCAACAACCCCACAGGCATCACTTATGGCAAGGAAGAATTGAAAAAAATTGTTGAATGGTGCGTAGAGCAAAAAATCACGATCATCTCAGACGAATGCTATATCAATTTCAG
>C687J13896_1001959_pt1 | contig 10044 bp, 9 predicted proteins | sample RifGroE2_FD_13896 | JGI IMG/M metagenome (IMG submission 13896)
CTCCTCCAATGCCAACCCCGAAGACACCGCCTACTACTAGACCCCCTACTGCACCAAAGAGCATCCCTTCCAAGATGTCCCCTCCAGTAACAGCAGCGACTAGACCGCCAACAGCAGCGCCTACGGCTGCACTAACGGCTACACCAACTACAATAGCCGTAGTACCAGTGAACCCCAGAGCACCCCCTATAGCAGCAAACCCAACAAATACAGGCATATTATACCTCGTTCTCTAATTTAGTTAACTTATCTCTCATTTCTTCGTACCTATCAATTCCAATCGTATATATAGTAGTATCTAACTCCCTACTAGCTCGTCTCATCCCCATAGCTGATCTTAGAAAGATACCGTAGTGCCTTAGGTCGCTTGGGATCACTGCCATCAGTGCTTCCATCTTAGTATTGTCTGCCATCCAGAGGCCAGTTCTTAGGAGAAAGAGTTTCAAACCAAGGCCCCTCTCCGCTTCATCTGCAAACGTATGAACAAGATACCAAGGTACTGCTCCAAACACTGGCTCAAACGATAACAGAGACTTCCCTGAGTCACTAATGAACACATAGAAACTAGGATTCCTAAGTTTAAGAATCATGTCAGCAGAAGCATTAGGGTTTCCAGTGAGCCCTCGTACTATATCTATTACTGTCTGCGAGTGATTCCAGTTAGCTCTGTAAAACCCAGTACCCATGTTTTGTTTAGTATCCAAGTATTCCCTCCGATCCCATTAGCTCTAGTAGAAGCTTCCGCTAGTCCCCGGTACTCCTGCATTCCAAGTTTCCCTTAGAGTCCAGAGATAGTAATCGTCAAAGAGCCCAACTGAGTCAGTAATGAACTTCGTATTAGCAGCAGCGTAACCCATAATATCTTTACTAAAGAATGTCATCATGTTCTCTTTAGCTTTGGCTCTCTGAGCTGCTGTGTAGTTTGGTTGAGTGTAGTCCACATTACCATCTGCATCATTAAAATACTTAGGAGTTCCAGCAGGGTCTCCTAGTGCAGTCAAAAAGCCCCCAACAAAGTCAGGGTCTTGCATCATGTTCATGATTTCCCCTTGGGTTCCAGAGACTAGATTAGCCACTAAGTTCTGTGTCTGCATCTGGGTCTGTTGATCTAAATCCATTGACTTCATTAGAAGATTCAAATTATTCCGAGCATTCTCCATGGTACTCTGGCTCCAATGATCCATAGACTTAGACATCTGAGTTAGGAATCCCTGCTCTATAGTATCATTAGATTTAGCCGCAGCATCCATTAGAATATTCATCTGAGTATTCTTGTTTGCCATGGCTTGGTCTAGGGTATTCTGGTAATGCTTCAGGTCAGCAGTGACTACTCCATCAGCGATGTTCTTGGAGATGGCGTTATAAGTATCCTGCTCTTGGAGAGTAGCTTTAGCATAGGTGTCTGCGTCTTGCTGAGCAATCGGTAGCCCGGATTCAATCGCTGCTCTACGGGCAGCTCCAGCGGCCATAGACGATCCAAGTAATCCAGATGCTGCTGCTTGTTCCTTAGCTTTGTTCTCAGCGTTCTTGATGTAAGCTGAGTCGGAACTAAGTAACTTCTCTAACTGCCCCTGCACAGTTGCTGCTCCCCCAGTAGCATCTATCATTCCAGTTCCAGACTTTACCTGAGCAGATTGGTTAACTGTGCCTAGGTTCTTGGAATCATAAGTATCAGTCGCTACGTTTGCAGCAGTCCTGGCCTCTTCTGCGTTAGCTGTACCCTGAGCGTCTATAGCATTAGCTCCGGCCAAGGCGGTTGCTGTCTGGTCTGGAGCAGTTGTCGAAGACTGAGTTGGGTCAGTAGCAGTGGCTTGGGTACCAGAAGTCTCCTGAGTATTTGTTGTATCCTGAGTGTTAGTGAAGTACTGAGGAGTCTCGCTGACCCTAGCTACATTAATTTCTTTATCCGGTGTATACCCAGTAAGAGCTGTTACTTTCTCAGCAGGTTGTAGTGTTAAGTCAGTTGTTGCCATATTCTTTTTCCTAAACTAATAGTTTTATAAAGCTACTTCAGCAGTCCAGTGGTATAAACAGTTCTGAGCAGTGTCCCCACCAGTGATAGTAACATCTGAAAATCCTTGAGTTCCTATGTTATCAGCAGCAGCTACTTTGTCTCCGTTGTTTGTAACATTACCGCTGTTACCAGAAGTTGGAGCATAAATAGTTACTGTTGGAACAGCAGATTTCGTCTCTTTGAATTGACTTCCTTTTGTCCAAGTAGCTGAATTCCTTGTAGCAAATTCAGAGATAGCCCCATCATCATCTGCTGCCCCCGGAACAACATCCGTATCATAACTTTTTTCATAGAAAGCTTGACACTCTCTTAAATACTCACTAAAGGATTTTCTCTTTATAGTCTGTGCAGAACTACTAGAAGTGAGTTGGACAGAAGATATAGAGACATAAGTGGTATTAGATATACTTATCCAGTTTGTAGCAGTAGTAGAACAGAGATTATCTGTAGCATCACTAACCCAGGAGTCCAATGTGCTAGTCTGGTAATTGCTTCCCCCATATGCAGCAATGCATAACTCATCTACGACAACAGAGTTATTAATATTGTTTATAACTACATTCTGTGTAACACCTGTGCTAGTGTACTCAAAATCAGAAATATAAGAGTATGGAGAAACTAGTATTAAACCAGATAGTGAAACAGAAAAGATAGTTCCACTTGGGGCATTAGAACTTATATTAAAAGATAAAGTAAAAGGTCCAGAAAAAGATATCTGAGAGGATTCAACTGAAGAGAATTTATAACTAAAAGGTTTAAAAAACTCATCTGCTGCTACAGTAGTTTCTTTAGTAGTAGTAGTAGCTTGCAAGTAGGCCCTACTGGCATCAGTATAACTTGATCCAAAAAAACCACTAATTTTCTGTACTGTAGCTACTAACTCATCCGTCGCATCTTTCCCAGTCCTCCATCTATCTGCTGTAGAAAGATAACTTCCAGATGGAGATGTTACTGCTAAACTCCCATTTCTTTGATCTACCATCATTTCTTGATTTAATAGAATATTTGGAAAATACTCTCCAGTACTACTAGCTACAGAGGCATCAACATAAGTCTTAACAGCTTGTTCCGAAGGAACATCTGTATCAGAGTTTCCAGCCATAGTCCCGTCTGTACTAAGTGTTCCAGCTACTTTAGTATCAGCATATGTCTTTACTGCTAGTTGGGATGGCACCTTTGCATCACTAGCTCCTGCCCCGTCTAAGTCCGTAGAAGTGTCAAGAACAGCAGTTGGTTTAGTTGCTAATCCGGTGTCTACATAAGTCTTAACTGCTTTTTGAGAGGATACATTAGTATCTAGATTTGCAGCTAATGTCCCATCTGTGCTTAAGGTAGCAGCAAGTTTTGTAGCTAATCCAGTGTCCACATAGGTCTTCACTGCTTTCTCAGTTGGGATATCTGTATCAGTATTCCCAGCAAGAGTTCCATCTGTAGAGACACTATTGATGTTCGCAGCAGCGTCATTAACTAGAGTCACTGAGTACTCTGCTGGAGTTGCAGGAGGAACAGCAGCAGTGTACCCTAGGGTAACTGGGGTAGTGAGTCCAGTATTGTCTAGAATTCCTCCGGTAAAAACCTCCGCAGCTAACAGAGTTATGTCGTCTTCCACTAGATTNAANGANTCNGTTACATCNTCNACTACATCATTNATNTCTGTCTCANNNGAGACNGTNCCATTAGTAACATCAAGAGATGTCCCAGGATTAAAAAATCTATTAGTACCCACTTGCTCTATCTCCTTTTCCTATTGTTCACTGAGTAATCCACAATCATGTTGTGTAGAATGTGCTGATTCAAGTATCTGCTTGAGTGATTCATTGCAAGACTCATGTTGGTTCCATAGCCTGAGATATTCAGAGCTGGTCTTTCAACTAGACTCTTGCTTCTCCAGAAGAAAGAACCCCAGTCTCCCTTAGCCCAGAGAGAAGAAGAAGACATAGTATCAAAGAGACTCAACGAAGTATCCTGGGAGTTATTGATGAAGTTCTCTTTGTAATCATAGTTCACTTTGTAATTGAACCACAAGTGATAGTCTTCAGCGTCTATCTCGAAGATGATCTTCCTAAAACGCTTCCAGTACCTAGCACCACCGTAGCTATGGAACGAGGTTTCTATGGCAACTGGTATGTCGATCCCATCAAAAGAGGTTCCAGAGTCCATCTTGTAGACATAGTTAGTAGAGGACACAAAGTACTTCACTATGTTCCCACTAACATCTTCCCCAGTAACCACTTCTCTCACCGGGATCTGATACTTGCAGAAAGTAGCTCCAGCTAACTTACCCTCTTTATCAAATGTGAAGATCATTCCTGAGCCATCTTCGAAGAAGAGCCGATACTGGTTACTCTCTTTATCTATCATAGAGCAAGTGATCGTTAGCTTCTTACTCTGGAAAGTTTTGTTCACCTTCTTGGTCAGAGCTACTGATTCAAAATCTCCGTACTTATCTGTAGACTGAAACGAGAGAACCCCTCTGTCATCTGCGTATACTATGTCACTTAATGCCCTCTGTATAGTACCCTCGATAGCTCCAGATGACCTAGAGAACACCTTAGATGTCATAGTAAAGTCTGCACTAGCTTCTATCCTGCTGTAGAATACCTTGATACTGTTCCTCATAAAACAGATCATGGTGTCCTCTGGTCCTTCTGCGAAGCCTACTAAAGCATCTCCAAGGACTACTCCAGCCCCGAATCCCCCAGAGAAATCTGTAGGAGAGAATGAAGCTGACATGAGTAACTGTCCACTAGCGTACCCAAGTACCACTCTATTAGCCCAGACCATAGTGAAGGATGGGTACTGACCCGCATCTGCCATCTCTAGTATAGCTATGTCGGTTAGTACTGTGCAGGTAGTCCCATCCCAAATCCGAGGTAAAGAAACCCCATCAACTAAGATCAGAACTGAAGAACCACTATCAAATCCATCTATACGGTAGTCAGCCCCTTTGAGTGTTCCCCCGGTCCTCATAACCTCTGAAGTATATGTAGCTGACTCTGGGGCATTTGGAGTGATATTGGTATTCTGTACCCATCCAGAAGCGGAGTCGTTGTAAACTTTGTTCCCAGCTTTAACGTATATCTTGTGATCCTCTGAGAAGTATGCTATGCCACTTGGTTGGTAAGCTAGAGAAGGGGGCTTGATAGTAGCCCTCTCTAGTTCCCTAGACCTGTCATCATAGTTGATTGTGCTATACCCCGGATCAGAGTAGGGGAGTGTAGGAATGTCATAGTGACCAAAGTATCTATAAGAGCCTATGTCTATCCGGATTGCATCGAAATATCCATAAGTAGAACCTGTGTTAGTTGCTGGAACAGTGGCTCCGATAGTGAGAGCATTGGTGTTGGATACTAGCGCATCAGTTCCTGTAATCTCTGCTGTATCGAAGGTGCCATTCTCTATGAGAGTTTCCCCGTTCACTAAAAGCCTAGTGATTCTAGTTCCAGCTACTACTTTGCTTGAGAGAACTACATGGTATTCTCCATTTCTCTCTATCTTCTTAGAAGTAATTACAGTAGTGGTTGATGGTGCTACATCTGAGATGCTGAAAGCAAACCTTAGATCAGTCCCATCACTATCACAGTAGACTCTGAATACTCCAGTCTTATTAATAAGAGTAGAGTCAATTGTTTCATCTATTAAGAGTCCAGCTTTGAACCTAAAGTCTACTGTAAAGTCATCTACAGAGAGGTCTATAAGACTTGTTGGATCAGTCATTGAGAGCCCGCCAACATGATTGTTCACGGAGAAAGAAGTGTCCTTAAATTTAGGAAAGAAGGAGTGTGTCTCTGGCTCTGTTACAGAAGTACTTGTGAATATCTCAGAACTGTTTAAATCAATAAACCCAAGAGTCCCATCTGACTCAAGCAAGACCACTGTATCATTGTTCAGTAGCCCATAATCCCTTAGTATAGGAACATCTATAGTAGAAGCCAAGGTAGTTCCATCATACCTCTCGAACCCTTTCAACGAGACGTAGCCCTTTGCTGGCCCGTCTGCTTCCATGTAGTTCTGACAAGCAATGAGTTCCCCTGGTTTCAATTCCAGTTGGGTCTCAGACTCGTTTACTCCTCCAGTAAACTGGACTATCTGGTCCCTGACCTGTGGCATTGTAATCTTGTTGGGTCTCATTACGCTATCGGCCTCTTCTTAATATATCTCCCAGGGACTTCTGATCTCATCATTTGCCCAAGCATTTGAGAGTACTTCATGGAATACCTTTGCTCCAGCACTGGTTCCCCAAGGTACGAAGCTAGCTCAGAGACGGCTCGATACACAATCAGCATATGCCATTCATAACGAAAAGTAGGAGTATCGGCATTCGAACTCAGTGACTCTAGTTTCTTAAAGTAATTGAAGTCTACTACATAAGCATCATTGAGTTTATTGAAATAGAGGTCTTGAGAGCTAGGGATTATCGTGTACGCATAGGGCTGACTCCCGGTGCTCTGCTCTGTATCTGTGAGTGTAGCGAAGTTGACCGAAGATACTTCGATTCCCTCTCCATCAGTAAATGCTCCGTGAACATCTTCTACATAGAAGTACCCAGCAGCGTCCCCTCCTGCGAAAGAGCCAGACGACAGAGTAACGTCAGAACTGATAGTCGCAGTAGCACCACTAGTATCCCCAACGATGTCTACTCCGATTTCTAGAACTCCTACTCCACCAGAAGTAAAGTTTATCTTGTAGTCATTCTGGCTAACTGGTGTAGTCAGAAACCTATCGTAAGAATAGAGGCTAAGCGGGGCATTGTCATACAGCAGCATGGACTTGTCATGATATCCAAAGTCTGTCAAACCCCAATCCGTAGATGGACTATAGATTTGCTTAGTACTGTCTATCTTAACAAAAGAATGGGAACGCCTAAACGTAAAGTCTGGACGTTCCCTTTGAATGTCTTCCCATGCTTCCGATACTGCTTCAGCTACAACTAGCTCGAAACCAGTAGCGGTGGATACTGAATTGAATGCTCCACTTTCTCCAACTAGACGATATGTAGATTTACACATATCCAGATAGTTCATAGTGGAACTCCTTAGTTAAGATTATACAACATAGCCCCAAAGTTCAATAACGATCATACCAGCAGTGTAAGTACCTACCACACCGGCCTCACCATTAATAAGGTAAAGGTAACTGTCAACAGCCGGAGCTGTGGTAACATTCACTGATCTTCCTTTGACCCATGCACCATTTGAATCCAGGTTAAGAACATACCCAGCCAAGCCAGAGGCATCAGCATCATATGCACCAGTAGCAGCAGTAGACGTAGCGAGGTTAATGTCATCAGCCCCAGTAGCAGGGGTTTCAGCACAAGACATACGAGCTTTGAACAAGAGACCGTTTACAGCAGTAGTAACCCTACCAATATGGCAAGCCCCAGTGTCACCGATGACATCTAGATCAGTAGTTGTACTCTTGGCACCAGTAAGGTCTACATAGATCACAGTCTTAATAACGTCGCCAACACGGTTAGTTATTGCCCTATAGTCAGCAACAGTAGCTGCCATCACCGTAGAAGCACTCATAGCATCACTGGTGACATCTGCCACCCGATTTAGCTCTGTTACGCTAGCGGTAATGCCATCTAGTGCATTGAGTTCACTAGCAGTTGCAGTTACCTCAGTACCGTCTAGCCAGAGCCGACCGATACCTAATTTACTAATTGTATTACTCATCTCATTTCACCTTTGTTATTCTTTAAATTTTACTGCTCGTTTACCAGGGACTTTGGTTTCAGTCACCAAGGGTTCCGGTTCATTTGAAACTGTCTCTAGAGACAACTCGTTGGATCGTTGTAGAGACACTTCGGGTTCTTTTGGATTTACTATGATTACTGAGTTCTCAGGTACTTCAAAGTCTTCACCATGATTCAATACATCAGTAGCCTTAGCAGCATCCATGTAATCATGATAGAACTGACCCCGCTCATACTCTACACCGTAATTGTTGTAATGCTTCTCGGAAACACAGCAATACTTCTTAGCTTCCCTACGGTAAGCCACGTAGTACCCTACTCCATGTTTCTTTTCTACTTTAGCGTTCTTTAGTGCCATTGGTTTCTCCTCCCAAAGAGAGAACCCTGGCTCCGTTATTAGGCAGAGCCAGGGGTTAGATTGAATTACAGCTTATGCGCTGAACACGAACCAGTCAATTGCCACATCACCAGTGGCTTCTAGACCAGAGATCGCTTCGACCCCGGCCCAACCATCAGCTACGTTAAGATACACGTCAGCAGTGCCGACCCCAGCTACAGGAGCAGCGGTAAGCATGTCGTAATCAAACGCAGCAGTACCGTTACAGTCAGTCATGACCTGCGGACCAAGAAGGTTCTCACAAGCAGCGTTGTCTGCACCAAGCGTAGCCTGGACAGCAGCACCCTTCTGAGTACCGATCCCGAGCTCTGGGGTATCTGCTGTGTTGTTTCCACCAGTAGAATCCAGAGACACGTTTGCACCAGCGCCAGTGATAATGATGATATCAGTATCAGCAATACTAGCTAGATCGTTAAAGGAAAACAGAAGAGTACCAGTAGACTCGTTTGCATTTGCAAGAGCAGAGTCGTTGACACCGTAACTCTCAAGGCGAACAGTGGTACGCATTGCACCACCACCAAGAGAAAAATGATTTACATATTTTGCACCCATTGTATTAGTCTCCAGTTAAGATTAAGAAGTAGCAACCATGTTAACCAAACAAGTTGGCTGAACACACTGGCGACCATAGACAAAGAGAGTACGCCAGTATTCACCGAACGAATCCGGGATACGGAGAGTCTCAGTCTTTGTGATCTGAGCAGCAAAAGAAGCCGCCTCTTTAGTTCCAGCTACAATATAAGTATTGCCAGCTAGGGTATAGAGGTTGTTGTTCTGATAAACATCGGTACGATCAATCCTGCCAATGAGACCAGTACGAATTACACCAGTACCATCCCCAGTTACGTCTGCCCTACGAAGATCACCAAGCTTAAGCATGGAGCTGTACCAAGCAGGGACAACTACAAAGCGGCCCTCACTCGGAATATTCGCTTCGTCAAGAACTTGATTAATCTTCACGATGTAGTCAATCGCATTGATAGAAGTAATCGTCTCAGGAGCAGCAGCGGTACCGAGATCAATGTTGTTGCTGATAGCACCAGCAGTAGCACCAGAGTTATTCGAGTCCGCAGCAGAAGCCAAGTACTCAAGTACTTCCTGATCCACTTCGATCTTAATACGCTCAGCAGCATCCTTGGCAAACATAGAGACCAAGGGAAGGTCACTCTGAACCGCATCAATGTCNTCAATACGGAAAGCAGAGTAGAGACCCTTGTCAATCCGCATTGTCAAGGAATCAGTCTCNGGAACTTCGTAGTTAATAGTNGTACCTACGGAGTAAGGAGAAGTCGAAATCGTAGGAGTCCTACGGATAACGATCTGATCGCCCTGAGCTTTGATCTGACCCTGATAGTCAGTNTTAGTGATGCTAGTCCAAATCGAGCTAGCGTAGAACTGGCGAAGTACTTTATTTGCGTACAACTGGGGAATGAAGTTGTTACCATCTCCGCCCCAAGAACTATAATCAGCGCCAGCATATGCCGGAGCAGCACCCACGTTGGGTGGACGAGTTGATCCTACAGCCATTTTAAATCTCCATTATCGTTTGGCTGATCTCTGTTGCAGAAGCGTTTCATAGTACTTATCTATCTGCGCTTCTATCTTCTGAGCTTCAGCCGGGTTATCTTTATATCGGCCCCTTGCGGAGTCATCATAGAACTTATTGATAAAATTCATATCAATGTTCGATTTGTTTCCTGGTTTACCTGGGATTTCTACGCCACTTCCGGTACCAATCGGAGTGATATGTCTGTCGAGACTATTAGGAGCCTTAGAGCTTTGAGTATATCTATTAAAGAAGTCTGCAACACGAACAGCATCCCTGGCCGCTTCAGCTTTCTGCAAGTAATACTTACGAGTGTAAGTGTCACCCGGATCAGGCTCATTAAGCCAAGCTACGAACCTCTGATCTGCGTTAAGCTGTTTATAATTCCG
>C687J13896_1001983_pt1 | contig 9933 bp, 9 predicted proteins | sample RifGroE2_FD_13896 | JGI IMG/M metagenome (IMG submission 13896)
ACACGATTTGCGACATTAACTATATCTATAATATCGCAACCAATACTTGCTCAAAAGAATGCACTACTAATGCATCTTGCTCTGCAGCGCTTCCAACAACGTCAACAACCACAGGTGGTAATCAAATTCCTTGGATGGAGGTTACACCATAGTCATATAGCCCCAGTTAAATACTGTGGAGTACCACAATTTAACAGGGTAAACATATAACATAAAACATATAGCAGAAATACACAAAAATACAGCCTGTTCGGCTGTATTTTTTGGGGTTGACAAAAAGTATTTTCTGTGCAATCATATGTTGAAGTCTACCTTAAGGCTTTGAAGTTACTTTACATATATAAATAGGATTTAGAAAAAGGGCAAAATCACCAACCACTTCTATTTACGACAGAAAAGGAGAGAGAGATGAGAAAAGAAATGTCTGATTGGCTGAAAGTAGGGTTGTTGATGATTTGCTTGCTGTTCTTTGCAGCCTGTGGCGGAGGTGGTGGCAGTTCTTCTGCTCCCACAACTCCATTAGTAAGCAAACCAGTGGCATCGTTTACGATGAATGTAAACGGGCTAACTGTAGCTTTTACTGATGCAAGTACGAACAACCCAGTTTCCTGGTCGTGGATCTTTGGAGACGGGGCAACAAGCACGGAGCAAAATCCAACGCATACATACGCTGCTGGGTCATACACTCCGAGTCTTGTCGCAACAAATGCGGCAGGATCAAGCGCGAAGTTCGAGGCTACGATTAATGTTTCTGCGCCACCAACAACAATCTTGAAGCTGGAGCCATTTCCGGCGCTTAATCCGGAAGTTATTCCCGTGCTTGTCAACAAAGCTTTTTATGACGAGCACCCGGATGTGGTCAAAAACGCAGGAGCTGCAATCTCAGAAGTAAGCGCAGTTTTTGCTAAGAATACCGCAAAAAGGTATCAAGTTGGGCAGGTAAAAAGTTATACCAATGCTCAATTTGATGCAATTCAGACAGACCAGTCGAATTATTACGACAATAATTTTCCGGGGAGTCCAAAATATGGCGGGACAACGCTTGTTTACTTCATATATAAAGATAGGAGTGAAATTCCGGCGTATATCACTTCACAATACTCCTATACCTTTACTACAACCCGTGTTATAAATGGTAAGATGTACTATACTATTTATAAGGCGGAGGATGAAAAGACTGTGTTGCTTGGTAGAAGTGAAATAGAAAAAATAAGTCCTACATATTTTGATAATGTTATAAAGAGCACCTGTGAAGAGTTTATGCATACCCTTGCGGGTGGCTCACGTGAGTGGTACGGTATTGTTTTTCGAGACAGAACCGGCATTGCTCCAATCTTAGCAGATTATGACTTGAATGTATTATATCCCAAAGAACCAATGACCGTGTTCAGTGATGGTACTGGAACAATATTTTCACCTCTTAATGCTTGGTGGGCAACCAATAATGCCAATCATCAAGTTGATATGTGGCAGGTTGTCAATAATCTGCCAAAAATGATTAAGGTAAAAGTTGTCGACTCACTCGGCAACCCAATCACTGGCGCACCGGTAAGTGTTTTCGGAACGCTGACCAACACTGTTGATCCAAACAGTAAAAATGGCGCGGCGAATTATTACATCCAACCATTCCCGCAGCCATTACTCCAAAGCGTCCTCTCAGATGCGAATGGAGAAGTTGTTATCAACAACGATTTCTCCAATTGGAACGGTAAAATCATCAAAGCTGCGTCTGGCACAAAAGTCGGTGGCACAACGATGACCACCGTCGAGCTTGAAGAAAGAAGATGGAAGGATGGATTCATTCAATCCTACACCAAAACCATTACGGTGAGATGATGAAATGATGTAATATTTTATTTCTCCCGCCCTGCACTATAACCGCCCCTCGTCAAATTGATGAGGGGCGCTTTTTTTAAACGCAAGCAAACAATTTTTCACGAGGGTGTTTTTTTCGTTGTTTTTTAATATAAAAAAGTGTTAATTGAATATCAGAAATTCACGATTTTGCATTAATCTCCATTTAATATTAGGCAGCTCTATTTTTTCAGAAGCAACCAATGTAAATCTTCCATCATTACTGGTTCCAGTGTAGAGAGTATAATATTCTAGCAAATTTAAATCAATAACTTCTTTATTGGCTAAATTAACATCTCTTAATGCAATAGTTTGGGTTCCATTTGAAAAAAGACAATTTAAAGCAGTGTAATCATATGTTTTTCTGATTTCTTCTAGTAATAACTTAAATTTTTCAGTAAAATCATCCTCTGGCTTAATATTTTCCAATAAATAAAAAAACAAATGTTCGCTGTCAGTCTCTCCTGTTATTTGTTCATTGAGAATTTTTATCGGTAATTTTTGGCTATTATTTAATATGCCATTGTGGCAAAATGAATTATCAAGAAAAATAAAAGGATGAGTATTATTAAAACTGACTTTGCCAACTGCTGATTTGCGTAGATGACCTATTATTATATCAAGATCATTGTCTGCAATCTTTTGGGTTGTTTTTTGAAAATTTTGATCAGTAGTGGCATCTGTATAATTTTTTTCACACAAAACTATACGTTTATTTTTGTATGCACAAAAACCCCAGCCATCCTTGTGTCCTGGCAGATCTCCTTTCGGTATCATTCCTATCTTTGCTTGAAAATGAAAAGCGGAAAGAATTATTTTTTTTTCATCACGACTTGGCGATCCAGAAATTAATAAAATTCTACACATATTGGACAGATCCTGATTTTTAAGATGTTATTGACATTATTTGCTTAAATTGTTATTATGTAAAGTCTAAGGAATACTAGCATGAATGTGCTTGCTGGTCAATTCTCTTAGTATCATTTTGTTTTTGCATCGTATGCGTATCCATCATTATATTGATGAAGATAAAAACTCCTGCTCGGCAGGAAAGAAAAAGGAGAAAGCTCATGAAAAGGATTAGTGGATATTTCGAAAATGCAAAAACGACTCCATTTGACGAAAGAAAAATGGGAATCGAAACCGAATCTTTGCTCATTTACAAAAGAAGTGATCAGCCAATTTCATTCCAAACATCTCAGGGGATATTTTCCTGTCTGATTTGTGATTTTGGCTGGGAGATGCGTGAAACGAAAAATGGTAAAGTAGTGAAAATTGAAAAGGGTGGTTTTGAACTTTTTTACGAGCTTGGATGGAATAATTTTGAACTTGTTACTCCCGTTTTTCATGTTTGCGATGATGAAATTTATTCAAAAAATGAATTACTTCTCGCAGAAATAAACAGCGCTGCCCAGAAATTTGGAGCTTATGTGTCAAATATGTCCTGGGATAAGGATGAGTCCAATACGCTCATTATCCCAGATAAGCGTGATGAGATCTGGCTTGATCTTGATGGTAATGTGTTATTTGGTCTCGGGCATATTGCTTGTATTCACTTCAATATAGACCTCGTTTCTATAGACGAAGGGATGGATTTTATTTCAAGACTCCTACCTTTATACTGTGATTATGCTTGGCCAGCAGAAGCAAACAAAAGGATCTGGCAGAATTATCTTAGAGGATCAAAAGCGCAATATCAAGATGGAAGATATGGTCCTCCACCTACAAGTTTTGCGGAATATTGCAATAAGATCGCATCTTACAGAATTGTTATGAATGTTATTGATGGCGAACTAAAAATTGCAGATCCGCAAGTCGAATTTTCTCAGTGTGAAAATCTTAACTTGGACATGTTTCTTAGGTCTGTCTGGTGGTGGATGCGATTAAGGGTTCGCAATGGTAAGCTTGTTTTGGAGCTTCGTGAAGTTTCAAGGACGCTTCCAATTAAGGAAAGCTTTAACATTATAAGAACAGAACTTAACATCTGAGATTCATCCATATTTGGGTTGTGTCTCGCGGTTTCGTTGAATAAAAAGCAAGGAGGACACGATTATGAGTGATGGTGGAATTAGTTATCGTTGGTTTAATCCAAGAGGTGACAAGGTGCTCGTTCGTAACTTTGCTCATTGTCACGAAGAAATTATTCGCCCCGAAATTGCGGATAAATGGAAAACGTGTCGGGTGTGTAATGAGTCATGGAGTAGAAAAAAAGAACCCTTTCTTGAATCTATTGGGTTTATGCATTGTGGTATCCCAGTTGTTGATGTGTGGTCAGTGGATAGTTTTGTCACTTATATTTTTGATAAAATTAATCCAATGACTGGTGCAACATGTTGGCTGGCTTGCAAGGATGGTCAAGTGATTGGATATTGCTGGGGTTTTATGGAAAATCTCGATAATCTCGAAGATCGCTTGGATGCTCCTGGACTTACTCGTTTCATAAAGCGGAAGTTTGGCGACTTTGAAACAGTGGCTTTCCAAGATCGAATAGGCGTGCTAGAAGCATACCGAAAAATGGGTATTGCCACAGCACTTTTCTCAAGAAGGCTTGGAAATTTCATTGAATCTGATATGAAAGTCGGTATTACATTGCTGTCACGCAAAACAGCATCTTTCGTGCTTGATTGGTATAAGAGTAGGGGCTATGTGCCAATTTATGATTTCAAGGACTCAAATGGAAACATAATAGTTGCACGTTCCTTGGAAGGACTTATATTTTAGAAATGATTGTATTGAAAAAATGAAAATATTATATTAAGGCACTGAAAATTTAGTGCCTTTTTTCATTTTCAAATTCGAGATCCAGCTGTTGACAAAAATCAGAAAATTACTTAGACTGCTACGATATCTAAAGAGGTATCAATGTGTGTAAATTCAAAAAGAAAGGAGGTTCTTTAAAAACTTATTTGAGGCCGTGGAAAAGTTAACTGTGTGTATCACAACAAACAATGAAAGGGGGGAGACATGTTGACAACAGTGCGTGGAGAAAAAGATTATTCGAAGGTTGTTCGTGAATTCATGAAGCAAAATGGACTTCACAAGATAATCGCATTTTCAGGCGGATCTGATGCTGAAATATCGGGCATGCCAAAAGATGATCCAGTTCAGCTTCAGTACAAGGCATTTGCAAGAAATCTTGAAGAGCGTATCATTGGCGATGCCGTCAAGAAACTGCGTAATTATCAAATTGCCATTTTGACCGGTGGCACGAGTTGGGGTGTTCCAAACACTGCAACATTGAAAGCTAAAGAATATGGCATGAAAACCATCGGGGTTTTTCCTCTCGCGGGAAAAAAACATGTTCTTCCTGAAGATATTTTGGATATCGCTCTTTGCATTGAACCCTTGGTGGGCGAGAGCAGGTGGGGCGATGAAAGCCCAATATTTACAAGCCTTCTTGATGGTGTTATTGTTTATGGAGGAGGAGCTGGGACGCTTATAGAGTGTGCTCATATCCTCAAAATGAATGAAGCAATAATCAAGAATGGCGAGCCAGTAAAATATATCGTTCCGATAGCTGGCACTGGAGGCGTTGCGGATGGACTCCCATTTGTATGGGGTAAGGCAGAAGTAAAATCTCTCTGTATGCCATTCAGAAAAATAACGAGTGGTATCGAGGCGGTAGATATTCTCTGTGAACAGCTTAATCTCGACGATTTTATCAACGTGTAAATAACAAAAGGGGAGAAAAATTATGAAAACAGTTAAGCCCACGGCAATTAGCGGATTTCCTGAATGGTTACCAGAAGTAAAAATTCTGGAAAACCGAATTTTGGAAATCATAAGAACAAACTACGAACGTTTCGGGTTTGTTCCGATTGAAACTCCAGCAGTGGAACGTAGCGAAACTCTTACTTCAAAAGGTGGTAATGAGAAAGAAATTTATTCTCTGAGTCGTCTTGCAGCCGAAGAAGGTGAAGATTCAGTGACTGAAATGGCACTGCACTTCGACCTCACTGTGCCGTTGGCACGTTATGTTGCTCAGCATTATAATGAGCTTGTATTTCCTTTCCGTCGTTATCAGATTCAGAAAGTGTGGAGAGGAGAAAGACCACAATCGGGAAGGTTCCGTGAATTCTACCAGTGTGATATCGATGTTATCGGAGATGGAAAACTCAGTCTTTTGACTGATGCGGAAATTCCGAGCATTATCTATCACATCTTCAAAGAGATGCGGATAGGGCGTTTTGTGATTCGCATCAATAATCGCAAAATTCTGCAGGGTCTGTTTCAATACTTCGGAATTGCTGACGGGGAAAGTGCGCAGGTAATGCGTATCGTCGACAAGCTTGAAAAAATCGGCACCAAACGTGTGCTGGATGAAATCAAAGAGACGACCTCCGTTCCTCATGAGAAGATTCACGATCTTATCGATCTTATCGCTCATGATTACGGGAATAGTGAAATTCTCGCAAAGCTTGAGACGATGAAGTTGAATGACCTTTTTTGTCAGGGTGTTGAAGAATTAACTTCTGTTTTCAATGCAGTGAAATCTCTCGGTGTTCCCGATCAATACCTCGCAATCGATCTCAGAATTGCACGCGGTCTTGATTACTATACGGGAACCATTTATGAAACAATACTGAAGGATTATCCTGGTATAGGAAGTATTTGTTCTGGTGGAAGATATGATAATCTTGCCAGTCACTTCATCGACAAGAAGCTTCCTGGTGTGGGAATTTCTATTGGTGTAACTCGTTTGCTTTCACGTCTTGTGGAAGCAAAAATTCTTCAACCTGGGCCTTCAACCGTTGCACCAGTGCTCGTCACAACAATGGATCATTCACGCTTGGCCGATTATCTGAAGTTCGCAACAAGGCTTCGCAGTGAGGGAATTAATACTGAAGTTTTTCTCGAGGAGCTTCCCTTAAAAGCGCAGATGAAATATGCAAACCGCAAAAAGTTTATGTTTGCAGTTATTGCGGGGGAAAATGAATTTGCCGAGGGCAAATTTACCATAAAAAATTTGTACACAGGGGATCAACAGGTTGGAGTCACTGATGAAGTGATTTCTATCATAAAAGAGGGTAGTGCAACTTTCCTCTAAAAAGTGAAGTCGCACAAAACTCACAAAATCCGATGGAGGTGGAATCATGTCAACCGTAAGAATTGTGCATAATGACCTCGAAGAATCTATGGAAGAAATTGCACGAGATATTTTCGGAAGCTCTGTGCGCTTGACCACGGAAGAAGGAAGTCATGGCGAGAAAATTTTGTATGTCGTTGGCGAGAACGTAACTCCGCACGCAATTGCGGATCTCGAGCGTATGGACTTTGTCCTTTGCGCTGAGTTCATTTAGTTTTTTTGTATAATATTTAATTGGCAGGCTCTGATAACATTGAGCCTGCCTTTTTATTTTTAAATGCAAATTGCAACTCGGATTAGAACTTAAACTGAATACAATAATGAGGCAGTTGGCTTTATAATGAAATAACTCCTGTCGTCTTATTAAAAAAGCAGTTCTTCCTGGAAACTGTTTTTTTATCTGTGCATAACTTCCAAAAATGGCTCAAATAGGGAGGCTTGCTGGATATTTGACTTGTGGTATAATGGACTAACGATACACAACATATAGTGTATAAGTTCATAAAAATACAAAATAGTCAAGTTTCAAAAGAGTGAAAAATATTTCTTGTCAAGTTTACCCCGTGAAATTGTTTTGCCTTAGCAAAACACCTGCAGTAGCAGGATTTCACTGGGGTAGATAAAATAAAATAAAACAAAAATAATTAAACTTTAGGGTAGTTGCATTTTTCTAAAAAGCTAAGCAGCTAATGCCTAAAAAGCTAAACTTATGATTTGTCCATTTTGCGGGAATGGCGACACGAAGGTTGTCGATTCTCGCGACACTAATGATTCAAAGGCAATTCGCAGACGCAGAGAATGTGAAAAATGCCAAGCACGATTCAGCACATATGAAGAAATGGAAATTATGAGGCTTACTGTTACCAAACGAGATGGCAGCAAGCAGGAATATGACAGAAGGAAAATAGAAATTGGTTTGCACAAGGCTTTGGAAAAAAGACCAGTGAGTGAAGAAAAAATAGGAAAAGCGATTGGCGACATTGAATATGAAATTCAAGCTCGCGAGTCAAATGAAATATCAAGCAAGGAGATTGGTCGAATGATTCTTGAAAAACTTAAAGAACTAGACGATGTTGCATATTTGCGATTTGCAAGTGTGTACAAGGGGTTCAAAAATGCAGACAGTTTTCGCAAGGAAATGGAGAAGATGGAAACAATCTAGCGAATTTTTAAAATTTTTAAATTTTATAAATAAATCTTAATTTTTAATTTTTTTAAACATTAAGAATTATAAAATTATTTAAAAATTACAAAAATTAAAAATTAAAAATTATTTACATAATTCTCGGGGGAGAAAACAATATGAAAAATCAAAAAAAGAAAGTTAAGGGGAAAAAGGTTGTGGCAGTAAAAAAGATAGTGCCGCAAAAAGTTGCAAAGAAAGTTAAGCCGAAAAATCTTGTTAAAAAAATTGTAAAACGTTCAGGAAGAGTTGTGCCGTTTGATCAAAAGAAAATCGCAATTGCGGTTGAGAGGGCATTTTCAGTGACAGGTGAGGGAAACAAATCTGATGCAAAAAGAGTCGCAGACAAGGTTGTGCAGCTGCTTAATAAAAATTTTAAAAAAGGAGAAATTCCAGCCATTGAACAATTGCAAGATTTGGTTGAGCGCGTGCTGATGATTTTGGATTTTGATGAAACTGCCAAGGCGTATATTTTGTATCGCGAACAACACAGGAAAATTCGCGAAACAGAACACTCATTGGATGAAGCGGTAAGTTTGGTGGATAAATATATTCAAGAAATTGATTGGCAAGTGAAGGAAAATGCGAATATGGCATATTCCTTGCAAGGACTTAACAATTACATCGCTTCAATTGTTAGCAGTAAATATTGGATGAATCGTGTTTATTCCAAAGAAATTCGCGAAGCTAATGAAAGCGGAGATTTTCACATTCATGATTTGCAATTGGTGGCAGCATATTGTTGCGGTTGGGATTTGCAAGATTTGCTTCGAAGAGGTTTCACTGGTGTTCCAGGGAAAGTTGCTTGCAAACCTGCAAAGCATCTCGGTTCAATTTTGGGACAAATGGTTAATTTCATTTATACTCTTCAAGGAGAAGTTGCTGGAGCGCAAGCATTTTCAAATTTCGACACCTTGCTTGCTCCGTTTGTGCGCTATGACAAATTGACTTATGCACAGGTAAAACAAGAAATTCAGTCTTTCGTTTTCAATATGAATGTTTCGACTCGTGTGGGATTTCAAACTCCATTTTCTAACATCACAATGGATATGACAGCTCCAACTGCGCTTGCAAAAGAAGCTGTGATTGCAGGAGGTGTGCCGCAAAAAGAAACATATGGAGAATTTCAAGAAGAAATGAACATCATCAATCGTGCTTTTGCTGAAGTTATGACTGAAGGCGATGCAAGTGGAAGAATCTTCACTTTCCCAATTCCAACTTACAATATTTCTAAGAATTTTGATTGGAGTGACAAACGTTTCGATGCAGTTTGGGAAATGACAGCCAAATATGGTATTCCATATTTTGCAAACTTTGTAAATTCAGATATGGATCCTGACGATGCTCGTTCAATGTGTTGTCGACTTCGTCTTGATAATCGAGAATTGCGCAAACGTGGAGGTGGATTGTTCGGAGCAAATCCTCTCACAGGAAGTGTTGGCGTGGTAACAATCAATATGCCGAGAATTGGATATGTTGCTAAGAATAAAAAAGAATTTTTCAAACAACTCGACTCTTTGATGGACATTGCAAAAGAAAGTTTGGAAACAAAACGCAAACTCGTTGAAAGCTTAACTGAAAAAGGATTATATCCATACACAAAATTTTATTTAGATGCGATCAAAATGCGCCAAGGAGCTTATTGGTCAAATCATTTCTCAACCATTGGTTTGGTTGGTTTGAATGAAGCTTTGGTTAACTTGATTGGTAAAGATATTACCACCAAAGAAGGACAAGCTTTGGCAGAAGAAATCTTGTCACATATGAGAGAAAAAATGCTCAAATTCCAAGAAGAAACTGGCAGTATGTA
>C687J13896_1001995_pt1 | contig 9910 bp, 3 predicted proteins | sample RifGroE2_FD_13896 | JGI IMG/M metagenome (IMG submission 13896)
ATGGTCTTCCCGAACCTTTTATTGAAGAGGCTTCTGGTGGTTTTTGCATCACGATTTTCAGTAAAGAATTCGAAGAGGCTAGTATCTTAAAAAGTTCAGAGAAAACTACCCAGAAAACTAGGGAGAAAACTAGGGAGAAAACTAGGGAGAAAACTAGGGAGAAAACTTCAGACCGCATAATAAAATTATTAATCAAAAACCCTAAAATAAGCCAAAATGAACTGGCACAAGAATTAGGGTTAAGTCGGCAGGGAATTGAATGGAGTATTGATGCTTTGAAGAAAAAAGGACTTATCAAAAGAATCGGATCGGATAGGGGTGGATATTGGGAGGTTGTTAAAAAATGAAAAAATGAACCAAAAATCAAAACCTGTCACTCGACACATGTCGTTCGCGAGCGACGTGTCTTGTGAGCGACGGGTAAAAACAATAAAATATTTTCCAAAAAAGGGGTCCAAAAGAGCTAACTAATTTTTAAGATAAACATATGAAAAAAATCAAAGAGAGACTGAAAGAGTATTGGCTCAAAAATCCCAAGCAAAGAAAGCTGATGATGTTTGGCGCGGTCGTTTTTGGTGGAATGGTTTCTTTTGGACTCTATGCGCTGGCGCAGTCAATGATTGACAGTTTCACGGATTCATCCAGAATTGCAAACACCTGGAACGTGAACGTGGACACGGGGGCTGGTCAAGTCACTTTGGCGGCCAAAACTTGTGACGACGGCATCTGGTTTTGCTCTTTCAACACGACGTGCGCCAACACTTTGGGAGACGGTGCCTATGTGATTGTCAAAAGAGTCAATGAAGCCACCACTAAACAATGGAAAACAGCCAACACAAATTGTGACAAGCCAAATTGCGGCACTGATGGCGGACAAGATGGCGACAATCTGGTGGCTGACAACACAGTCAACTTTTCCAGCTATCCCGCTCGCGATGTGTGCAAAGCTGCAGGTGGACGACTTCCAACTAAAACGGAATTGCAATGTCTATACACTAATCGTGCGACGTTCGGCAATAATTTCGGTACTAGCTACTATTGGTCATCCACTGAGTTCTCCACCACGAACGCATGGAGCGTCTATTTCATTGATGGTTTCACGGGCAGCTACTATAAGCCGAATGCCTACTCAGTTAGGTGTGTCCGTGGGTGGTAGTCAAAACAGAATTTGGATTTTGGGCCCTTTGGAATTAATCAGTATTTTTCTCACATGGCTATAATTTTCACATTGCAAGGAGGTTCGACCTCCCCTTGGAGGTCGAACCTCCAACGACTGACTAGAACAATCTAAATTATTTCAGTATGATAAGTAATATGGCAATAATTTTCACATACGAAAAAATTTTCAAAGCGTATTTGTCTTGCCGCGAAAACTATCTTTTTTCCATCGGTGACCAAATTGGAGGTTGGTTGAAATGGGCTGACGGGCATTGTCTGGGTGTTTGAAAAAGGTCTAAAATAGGGTAAAATGAAGATATGCAAAAGAAAAAAATGTGATTGATGACGATTTTTTGTGTTTGAAAATAGCAAAGCAGGAAGTGTAAATATGAAAAACTAATCAAAAAATTATTTGATTTAACTAAAATATAAAATTAATGTCAAAAAACAATCATAAAATTAGCATAAAAGATGAATTGACCGAATTTCTGCTTTATACGGCACCAAGTGGCAAAGTAAAAGTAGAAATTTACTTTCTCGGCGAAAATATTTGGCTGACTCAAGATAAGATGGCTAAATTGTTTGGCGTAAAGCAGCCAGCTATTGCCAAGCATTTGAAAAATATTTTTGAAAGCGGTGAATTACTTGAAAATTCAGTTCATTCCATTTTGGAATACACTGCCAATGATGGCAAAAAATATCAAACGAAATTTTATAATCTTGACGCCATAATTTCCGTTGGCTATCGGGTAAACTCAGCCCAGGCTACTCAATATTTTAAAGGGGTCGAATTCGACGCCTTTAAGTCTGAAGCTGGTTTTAATTATTTCACAATGTCACCAAGCAAATGGATTAATGCTACCAACGCAAAGATTGCAAATTTTGAATGAAACCGCAATTGATCAAATGAAAACACTTTTGCAGATAGATGTGATTAAGAGTTTAAAATAAAAACATTCTGAAATGAATTTCAAATCAAAACCTGTCACTCGTGAGCGACGGGTAAAAACAACTGAAACACTCCGTGTCATTCCCGACAGCAGATCGGGAATCCAGACCTTTTTGACTCTGGCAATTTTTGCCATCGGTTTTTTCGCGTTTTCCTCGCAGGCTCAAGCCGACTATTACGCTCAAGGGATTTTGGAATCAAAAAACATGCTATCCGGTGCAACCGTGACTGCAATCAATGGTTTTCAAATTGTGGCTACCATTCCTGCGGGCACTACTGTTAGCGTCAAATTTTCTCAAGACAAAGTTAATTATTACAATTCAGCTGGCGTCAAAGAGGGTTGGGACACGGCTGTTAACGGAACGACTAATGTTAATTTGAGCGGTTTGGCTTGGACTGGTGGAATTTTGTTTTATAAACTTCAATTGACATCGACTGATGTGGCGTTGACACCGACGGTCAGTGACGCACAAGTTGACTATGACGGCACCGCAGTTCCAGCACTCAGTGGAAATTCATATCCCACGCAAGGTGCTATCGTTTCCACTGACTTTTTGGCTGGAGGCGTGATGACCTTTGACAGCACCGTGCATTTCGCCTATAACGTCACGTCTTTGCCGTCCAGTACTAGCATGTCGGTGCAATTTTCCCAAGATGGCGTGAGTTGGTATTCTTCAAATGGCACACTATGGGGCGAGGATGTTTTGCCAATTGGTTCGCATTTGGACATGGCTAGTTCGCTCGCTTTGTCCACTTTGAATTGGACAGGCGCGACCAGTTTTTATTATAAAATTAATCTCTACAGCCCACTTGACGACAACCTCACGCCTGCCATTGGCGATGCAGGATTGATCAAACCCGACCAAGTCTATTATTCCGTGGGTCAATCAACAGCCGACCTAAAAACAGGAACTCTTCCAACTGTCACAATTGCAAGTGGGGTTGCAACTTTTTCAGCAGCGCAGACTGGGAATATTGGGGTGGGCGATCGGGTGACGTATGGTCAAATTGATATCACGACTTTTGCAGATCAGGGTGGTGGAACAACAAGACTAACAACCAGTGCCGCTCATGGTTTTTCTCAATATGATTACATCACCATTTCTGGCACGACAAATTATAATGGAACATATCAAATCAACAATGTTTCTGATGCGACAAATCTTGATATCACAAAAACGTATGTCGCAGAAGCTGGTGGTGCAGCAAAATTTGTTGGAAATATTGCCTACATTTCATCTAAAACATCAACCAGTGTTTGGAACCTTATCAATCCTCGTGGTGGCGTTCCAACTGATCGAGCCGCCGCCCAAACCGTCGTTTCAATAAAACACGAGTACACCTCTCTTTCCGCTGCAGTCACAGGTGCAGTTGATGCTAATCATCTAAACACAACGGATTTAGTCACTGGAAATTATCAATTAAATTTCCCTTGTTATTATGATTCTGCTGCAGACACGACAGCCGTGACAGTTACGGGATATACCACTGGTGCAAGCAATTTTATTAAGATTTATACACCGAACAACACGACTAACGAAGCCAATTTTTCACAAAGGCATAACGGGAAGTGGGATGACGACAGATATGCTCTTTCTGGCGGATCTTTGAACACGCTTACGATACAGCAAAGTTATACAAAAATAATGGGGTTGCAAGTTACATCGTCAAGTACTGCTTGGACTACTATTGTTTTTGGTCCTGATTATGATTATGTTGAGTTTGATTCTTGTATTTCTAAAAACACGGGAACTGGATACGCTATTCAGTTATATGGTACAGATGGTTCTAGCGTAAAGAATTCTATTTTTTACGGTTCCTCAGCAAGCAGGGTTGTTGCATTAAGATTCGGAGGAAGTGTCCAAAACGTATTTTATAATAATACCGTTTATGGTTCTGGCGGCTCTGAAAATGGAATATATACTGAAGGATATAGTCCGCTTATTAAAAATTGCATTGTGCAAAACACAGGAGGTAGTGCGTACGCTAGTAGTTTTGATTCTGCTTCTAACTATAATATTTCTGATGATTCTTCAAATACAGGCGGTGCGCAAGATCAAATTGAGACGATTGTGTCCTTCGCCGACGCTGCCAATAAAGACTTCCACCTTTCTCCAAATGACACTGCTGCCAAAAATGCTGGCGCGGATTTGAGTGCGGATGCTAATCTTCCGGTCACGACTGATATAGATGGACAGGGGCGAGACGCCATAAATGGACGTCTCTACGACATTGGTGCGGATCAGGCTGCCACTGCAATCTATTATTCTGTCGGACAAAACACAAATGATCATAAAACTGGTTCGCCAACCGTGACTATTGCATCTGGAGTTGCAACTTTTTCTGTGGCTCAAACTGCCACAAATATGGGAGTGGGCGACAAAGTCACATATAACACAACCGATGTTGCATATATCTCCTCAAAAACTTCTACTTCTGTTTGGAATTTAGTAACCGCTACAGGAGGAATTCCTGCTAATATAACCGATTCAACTGTAGTTTCAATCACACACGCGTACTCTTCACTTTCAGCTGCCGAAGCTGGCGCTGTTGATGCCACCCATTTAAATACTACAGATTTGGTTGCTGGAAATTATCAGCTTAATTTTCCTTGTTATTATGATTCTGGTGCGGATACAACTACGGTAACTGTTTCTGGGTACATAACTTCGCCATCAAATAATATTAAAATTTATACACCAAACAACACTACAACTGAAGCGAATAATTCGCAAAGACATTCAGGGAAATGGGATGATGGGAGATATGTTTTGCGTAGTGGTAGCATGGATTTAATATTGGCAAATATAAATTACGTATACATTTCTGGATTACAACTTGATCAAACAGGTAATAATTCTTGGTTTGATGGTATTTCTGTAGGAGGTACTAATAAAGGGGTCGATATTTCAAATAATATTATTAAATATACTGGTGGTGCTAGTAGTGAAAGTGGCATAATAGTAGAAAATAATGTTTTATCGAGTTCGCAAGTTTATATTTACAATAATATTGTGTATGGTTGGTCTAAAGGTATAGGTATTGGTAATTATTTTGATAATAGCGCATTTGTTTATAATAATACTTTGTATGGCAATAGTAATTGTGGCATTAGCGAGTCATCTTATTATGACATTGTTGCTATTAATAATTTGTCATATAATAATGGTTCATATGATTATTGTACAAACGGAAGCGCAGCGATTAATTATTCAAGTCTTTCAAATAAAAATCTTTCTAAAGATGCATCAGCACTAGGCGCTAATGCAAAAATAAATCAAACCGTTACCTTCGCCGACGCTGTTAATAAAGATTTTCACTTAAGTCCTAGTGACACATCAGCGAAGAACTCTGGTAGCGACTTATCAGCGGATTCTAATTTTACCTTCAACACTGACATAGATGGTCAAACTCGAAATGTAACTATAAATGCTTGGGATATTGGAGCTGACGAAGCCGCAACCGCAATTTTCTATTCCGTCGGACAAAACACAACCTCACATGAAACTGGAGCGGGCACTGTTACAGTTGATGCAACCGCCAGAACTGCAACTTTCTCAGTCGCGCAAACTGCAACAAATATGGGCGTTGGAGATTTGGTAACATACACTGGTGGAGCTTGCTATATTACAAACAAAACCTCAACCACAGTCTGGGGTTGTCAAAGCGCAATAGGCGCTGCTCCGACCGCTGTCACTGATGCAGATGTAACTTCAATCGCTCACGCCTACGCCTCACTTTCCGCTGCAGAAGCTGGTGCTGTTGATGCTACTCACTTAAATACTGCAGATTTGGTAGCGGGAAATTATCAACTTAATTTCCCTTGCTATTATGATTCTGGCGCAGACACAACAGTAGTGACGGTTGATGGATATACGACTGGTCCTGCAAATTATATAAAAATATATACCCCAAATAACACAACTACTGAAGTTAATGTGAGTCAAAGGCATCAAGGGAAAGCGACGGGAGTTAATTATCTTATTAATCCTTCAACCAATGGAAATGCGATTGCTTTAAATATTCCATATGTAAAACTTGTCGGTTTGGAGATTACTGATTTTGGAAATCCAGGGTTTGCCTCATCCGCTTTGTATTTTCCAGGAATAAAATATATTACCATTGATAGTAATTATATCCATGACGAGTTCCCATCTAACAATGGCACAGGTATTTCAGCAAATGGCTCAACTGCAGGAGGAGCATATATTTCTAATAATATAATCAATAACGTTAATAATGGTATGAATCTGGACAGTTGGTCTGGTGTTAATTCATATGCATACAATAATACATTGCGTTTGATAGCAAGTGTTGGATTTCGACATTCTACTATTGGTCAAGCTGTATTAAAAAACAACATTACTCAAAATTGTGGCGATGGTTTTTTGGGAACATTTAATGTTACTTCTGATTATAATATTTCAGATCTCGCTGCTGATGCTCCAGGAGCTAATTCCAAAAATTCCACTACCGTCGCTTTTGCAGATGCTGCTAATAAAGACTTTCATCTTTCTCCTACCGACACTGCTGCACGCAATTTTGGTGTAGATTTGTCATCAGATTCGTCATATTTGTTCACGACTGACATCGACAATCAAACCCGTCCATCATCTTCAAGCACAATATGGGATATTGGTGCCGACGAAGCTGCAGCCCCAATCTATTATTCTGTCGGGCAATCAGTTGCTGACCTTAAAATTGGCACACCAACTATTACAATTACAAGTGGAGTTGCAACTTTTTCAGCAGCTCAGACTGGAAATATTGGAGTTGGGGATAGGGTGACATATAACACAACTGACATTGCATATATTGCATCAAAAACCTCCACTTCAGTTTGGAATTTAGTTACAAAAACTGGTGCAGTTCCTGCAGACATCACGACTTCAACAGTGGTTTCAATAAAACACGAGTACACTTCTCTTTCAGCTGCAGTTACAGGTGCAGTTGATGTAAATCATTTGAATACCACCGGTTTGGTCACTGGAAATTATCAGCTCAATTTTCCTTGTTATTACGACAGTGCTGCGGATACTACCGCAGTGACAGTTTCAGGATATACTACTGCGCCAGCAAACTATATCAGAATTTATACTCCAATAAGCACGACAACCGAAGCAAATGCAAGCCAAAGACATCAGGGGAAATGGGATGATGGAAAATACAACCTAAATGTTTCAAGTGTGGGTGCATATAATGTTAACATCAACAACCAATTCGTACATGTTGATGGTTTGCAAATAAAAAACTCATCTACATCTGGCTATGATCAAATTGGAATTGACATGGATAAAAATTCTTATGTTTCAAACAATATACTTCAGTATGCTGGAAGCGGTGGAACAAATATATTTGGAATCCAATATAATTTGACTGCCGGAAATTTTAATTTGAAAGTTTGGAATAATATCATTTACGGCTTTAAAAAAGGTATTGGTGGAAATGCAGGTGGCGATGTTTTGCGTGCTGTTGTTTACAATAATACGGTCAAAGATGCAATTGTCGGATATTATACTAATGGGTACATGGACACTATTTTAAAGAATAATATTGCTCAAAATTGTATCGATGGTTTTACTAGTTCTAATTTTCACCCATCTTCAAACTATAATATTTCCGATCTTGTCGCCGATGCACCTGGTGCCAATTCTAAAAATTCCACCACCGTCGCTTTTGCTGATCCTGCCAATAAAGATTTCCACTTAAGCACTAGTGACACTGCTGCGAAAAATTCCGGCGCTGACTTATCAGCGGATATTAATCTTGCATTCACCAATGATATCGATGGACAAACACGCCCATCGTCTTCAAGTACAATATGGGATATCGGCGCTGATGAAGCCGCAACCGCAATTTATTATTCCGTCGGGCAAAATACTACCGATCATAAAACCGGCACACCAACGGTGACTATCGCATCGGGCATTGCGACTTTTTCCGAGGCGCAGACTGCGACGAACATGGGAGTGGGTGATAAAGTTACATACAACACAACATCAGTTGCGTATATTTCAGAAAAAATTTCGACATCGCAGTGGAAACTCATCACCGCAACAGGCGCAACTCCCACCAATGTCACTGGGCAAACTGTTAATTCAATTGCACACACCTTCAATTTAATTAATTACGCCATTGGAAATGGCATTAATTATGCGGCTGGCGTGAATTATCTAAACACTTCAAATTTAGTAACAGGAAATTATCAATTAAACCTACCTTGTTATAACGATGGTAGTGTGAATAATACAAATTTAATAATATCAGCATATACAACAAGTCCTGCGAATTATATCAAGATTTATACCCCAGTCAGCACAACAACAGAATCAAATACAAACCAAAGACATCAGGGAAAATGGGACGATACTAAATTTAGAATAGATGTGAACGGTTCTTTCCAGTTGAATTCATCGTATCTTGTGGCTGATGGCTTGCAATTTAATATAGGTAATGATGGCGTGTATGTTTCAAGCGGGCCTAATGCTGTAAAAATTTCAAATTCAATTATCAAATCTTCTTATGGGGCAAGTTATGGTATTAGAATTGATGGGCAAAGTACGACTCCCAAGTCTGCTTATGTTTATAATAATATTGTTTATGGAGGAAGTGCAGGAATTTGTCGATATTATGATGGTGCAGGTAAAACATTGTATGCTTACAATAACACTGTTTATGGGGGAACAAATGCTGGAATTTATGATTTAGCCGGATCCTCTATTGTGGCAAAAAATAATATTGTGCAAGGTTCAACGGATGGGTATAAGGGTACATTTTTAGCTGGGTCTGATTACAACATCTCCGACCTCGCTGCTGATGCTCCTGGCGCTAACTCAAAAAATTCAACCACAGTAGCTTTTGTTGATGCTGCCAATAAGGATTTCCATCTTTCAGTTTCTGATACTGTAGCTAGAAAAACAGGTTTAAATTTACAAGCTGATTCGTATTTGCATTTTGGCGAGGATATTGACGGGCAAGGTCGCGCTGGAGATTGGGACATCGGCGCTGATGAATTTTCTGAAGTTGTGCAGCAATCTCAAATTTCATCGCCTAATCTTGACGCTGGTCTCGTCGGGCATTGGACCTTTGACGGCAAAGATATTTCCGGCACAACTGCCAAAGACACTTCTGGAAATAATAATAACGGCACAATTTCCGGTGCAACCAAAGCGATTGGGAAGTTGGGACAGGGAACAGATTTTAGCGTGGCGACTAATGTAGTAACAGTTCCAGATAAAGATAATTTGGATGGTATGTCGCAACTTACTTTGAGCGCTTGGATAAATCCAAGAACAAGTGGAATAGGAACTAGCTTTGGTCGTATTATTGAAAAAGGAAATGGCAGCTCATATAATTTTTTGTTTGTTGGTAATAATCTTGAATGTGATATTGGCGTGACAGCTGTTGGAAGCACAACTAGTCCGCTTTCTGGAAAATACAATAGCTGGCATCATGTTGATTGCGTGTATGATGGAGCGAATGTTTCAATTTATCTGGATGGAGTTTCTGTTGCTAGCGCAGCCAAGACTGGGGTAGTTGGCTCAGGTTCTACAGCAATGACAATTGGAAATAATGTTGCAGGAGATCGAACATTTAATGGTAAAATCGACGATGTCCGCATCTACAACCGCGCCCTTTCCGCCAATGAAATTGGGCAACTTTATCATTTCGGACAAGTTGAAGTCAGAGAAACCGGCACAACAACAATTAGAAAATAAACCAAACCCGTAGAGACGCGATTAATCGCGTCTCTACCGTGCCCGACAAAAAACCCATGCCGGAAAAATTCAAAAACAAATACCG
>C687J13896_1002006_pt1 | contig 9873 bp, 17 predicted proteins | sample RifGroE2_FD_13896 | JGI IMG/M metagenome (IMG submission 13896)
CTTTTCCATTATGCTTTTTAACCATATCCAGATATTCAGCGGTGTCCCACGCTTCTTTCGGTTTAAGTGTGCCAAAAATAGCTTTGTAATTATCGAATACTATTTCTAATAAATTAACATACGTGGCCAACGTTATTAGATCATTTTTAAAACTGAATAAAGGTGTGTGCTCGGTGAGATCATCGATCTCTACTTTTAAAGCCTTAAATACATCCTCGTATGTAACTACATCCTTAAATAAATTGGATGCTCCAAAGCGTAATAGTAAAAGTAACAATGACACCATTTGTGGTGTTTTAAGCCAGTTAACTGATGGTTTTAACACACAGGAATGTAAGACCCTGCTTTTAGTTGGGTGCCTTAGTACACCAGGGTATTCTTTTAAACTGGCTGGGCTCCAACCATGTTTACGTGAAAATAAATTAACTATTTCCAACCCCTTATCTAATATATTTTTAGACACTTCTTCTTTAATTTTACCTGCATACGCATCAGTTGTGTAAAACAAGATAATACGTATGTCTTTAATTGGAATTTCCTTAACAACAATAAGTTTAGAAAGTACGTTTTGTACATATTCTCGACAAGTGGTTTTATGGGAGTCAACAACAAGCCTTCCTTTTGATGCTATACCTATACCAAAATACAGTGAACTCTGTGACAAAATCTCACGTTCAACTATGGGGGCTGGTTTGGTAGTATAAACATCATCAGTAATATAACCCGGTATAGTAAAATCAATTTGCATATCTACCTCATTTATCTAAATATACCCACCATGTGGAGTGCATTCCGCACATATTAAGTGCAGTGAAAACAGTGTCTTTAAATTGGAATTTCTTATATTGATGGAAGTGGCCAAAAAACCATAAGGATGGATTATACCTTTCCAGCACGTAAGTCAGCGCGGATCTGGAAGAGTCCTTATGCTGTTCCTTTAAGGTATCCAGATAGTACATACCAGCCTCTGGACAAGTATGAGATATGACAATGTCTATTTTACAATCAGGCAGCCGATCTATATCTCTATAAGAGATCATCTCTTGTGGAAACCAATCCCTTCCTTGTATACGGTGTTTCTTATCAATGGAATCCGCCCCACCGATAAACAGCACCCTCCGCCCGTCTGCCAACTCCAAAGTATATGCCCTAGGCATATAAAATACATTGGGCATTACCTCCAGGTTGTTTGTTTTTACAAGCTCATCCAGTGAGTCATGATCTTCATGGTTACCATCACACCAGTATATCTTTGTGTTTTTATTTTTGATACCGTATTGATCCCATTTTTTCCGTCTTCTGGTGTACATATCATAGACGAATTCGTCAGAAGATATCTCATAAGTGTTATGGAATTTTGGCCACCAACCAAAATCGCCACATTGAAGTATGCTTTCTGGATGTTTAGTATCGATAAGTGTGTTTATCGGCCCCCAACAGCCATGTATGTCACCACATACTATGATATTACTTTTAGACATAACTCCCCCTTAACTTGTAGAGCAAGCTTTAAAAAACAGCGTTTTACTGCTATGTGTTATTGGTTTAATCCAAGAAATAAACGCTAGTGGTTCTATTCTTCTTACAGCAACAGACCTCTGCGCTCGCGCAATGTGGACAACCATCCAAACCTATGAGATGGTAATGATTCATGGTGTGCATATTTGTGTAGTGTAATTTAGCCAGCTCTTGAAGTACCCAATGGCTCTCACCACAGCGCATGCAATAAAGTAATGTCCATTCTTCACTCTGTAACCCTTCAAAACAATCAATACATACCGGTACCACAAGAGTGTTTTCTACGAGATTGTCTTTTCCTAATGGGATTGTAATATAGTCTACTGCAGGGAATTTTTCGTTGCGGGTATTTGGGCCGTGATTAAGTTCACAATGTGCATCTGTTAGTTCTACCAGCAGCTGCAACTTCTCAATAGCATCCATTTAATAAACCTCCTAATAGTAAATTAATAATAGTGTCTTTACTATTAAGAGGTTAAATAATTCCGGGGCATTAGCACCCCGGAATTATTTTATGGCGCCGACTTAATCTGCAAGCAAAACGATATTACACCGATACATTAACGAAATCGGTATCGAAATACTTATTGGCCTGGGCGAGAAAGGCAGGGATGTTCTTGGCGATGATGCCCGGAAGATACTTTCCGGCGGAATTGGTTACCGAGGTTTTACCCGCGAAGGTGATGCCGTCTGTGAGGCCACGAAGAACGGCGGCGAAGCGGGCGCGGTCCTTGGTAAACATCAGGGGCTCGTCGGAGGGATGCCGCTTGGACCATCCGAAGTAGGTCTTGCCGCCGTGTTTGAATGCCACCATGGTGGCCAGGGGCTCTCCCCGCATGAACTCGTAGTCTGCACGTCCCGTGGCCGGATCAATGATTTTGGCCAGGCTGGGCTCGGCGCGGATGTAACGCACCACAAGGGAATTTGAGCTCTTGACGGCGATGGTTTTGGCGATTTCAATACGCTGATCTGCGGGGTCAATGTTATCCACAGAGGGGAGGGCTGTCTTTCGCCGCTCTCTTGCCGCTGCGTTGCGGGCGATCTTGGCCTGAATTTCCGGGGGAAGCTGTCTTTGTGTCTGCTGCATAGTTATCTCTCCTGTGTCTCTTCTTTTTAGGCGCTCCACATAGCGGAGGCCATATTTTCTTGCTATACGCTTAACTTCGTTAGCGCAAGCACCACGGCGTATCTGCCGATAGCCTTTATTGTTGTGATGTCTCCTCGTCTTCATTGTAAACTTCCTTAAATAAAGAGTTGGTTTTGTGGTAAAATTTTTTCACTTCTGCCGGCATATGGTCTTTATCCTGTATATCCAAAACACCAGGAGGAAGTGGTATCACCTTAATGTTGGCGGCGATCTCCTCTGTTAACAGGGATGGGCGCATGGACATGAGACGACCATTTCCATCTTTACGGATAGGACAAAATTTACGCATATTTTTTGTTTCAAATACCCTCATTAGTCCTATGTTGGGGTGTGCGTACCAGCCAGCAGCCACAGTGGCCACTCCGATTAATTGTTGTTTTAACAATGCATAGTCTCCTATTCACTTTTTAAGTTAAGCGTAAAGGCATCGATTGAAGTGTCAGGACGATTTACCTCTTTTGATACAAAGGCACTGTGCTCCATATAAGCAGTCTGTCCTTCAGGTTCTTTTGAACATCGGGTTTTAACCCAATACAAATATTCTTTAAGTGCCTGTTCTTTTGAAACAGTCAAACAAAGCTTTGTCAAATCGTTTGGTGTGTTTTTGAAAATGTCTGATACGGAACCATCCTCATACAACAAAAACAGCTTAGTGCTCATAGAACACCCTTAGTAAAAAATTTTTGTGATATTGTCTCCCATATCTGGGAATATATCATTACCACCCTCACCAAGCAGCTTATACATTGTGTTTAGTGTCTCGACTGTATGTGAGTTATCGGCATTTTTTGTCATTTTCACAACAAGAGATGAACGCATGTGATAGCCAGGGAGCCATCTATAAGTAGGATCATCGACAACTGTGCCACTAAACATCAGTGGCTGTGCGTTTATTCCTGGATACACGGCATCAATATCTTTTTGTTTCCAACTGAGGTGGTGTAGCTGCCAATCACGTATGGTAACTACACCTTTCTTCTTTTTTGTTTTCATTTTATCAATCGTCGAGAATTAAATGATCTTCATTGTACATGCTATTACCTCTTTATATCTGTTATACCCTCTTTTTGTTAATCTCCACAAAGTAAGTTTAAGTTTTTATATGCTGCAGGGCAATTCTTCCAACTCCCATTTTGGACAGCTATTGCCTGTATCCTCTATGTCTTCTTGATCATATCTGGAAACTCCAGCACAACAACCGTTCCAAAAACCACTTGTAGGGCTACCCTCCACTGTGCGATGCTTACACGTCCAGCAACGTTGCATGGCTGGATTGAACGCGCATATTTTTTCGTGGTTAGCAATGGTCGCCGCAACTATATTAGTTGTAGTACAAAAGGTACATTTCCAAACTTGGTGCATGGTATTCTCCGAAAAGTGTTACCAGGGCCAGAACCTGTCTTCTTCTTGAAGATTTAATTGCTTGAATGGAGGGATTTTTTCTGCCACTATAACTTTCGTTACCACAACCCTTACCCCATTGATATAATCTCCGGACAATGATATCTCTATCACTTCTTTATAATGGATATTGTGTTTGTGGTCTGTAATACGCCATTACCATAGCATAAGCTCCCCAATATCCGGATTTCACGGTATTTGGTTTCTTATACCTTAGGTAGGAGCCGTCTACTATCTACACCTTTTGTATTACCTTGTTACTATCTGTATAAAACTGAGCGTAATACAACTTGGCTCGGCGTTGGCTTGCTATTATTCTTACCTACAATTAAACCAGAGGGGGTCCCTGATCTAATTTAGTTATAAGTAGTTTAGCTTCCGCCGAATTTGGCTCCTTCTACACACGTCTTTCGATTGGGGGATTAGTTTTATTAGGCTGACCGATCGCTTTTGGTCTTGTCATTCCACCCATTTTTCGTGTGCACCTATAAGCTCATAGGTCCCTATAATTTACTTTTTAATAAAATGGTGGCCCAGGAGGGAGTCGAACCCTCATGGTTATACAACCGTGGGATTTTCGTACCACTATAACTTTCGTTACCAACAAGCAGTGTGTCACCGTTTTACTGGCGCAGTGCATGTTGTTTGTGGTCTGGAATACGCCATCACCATATTTGAGAGAGGAAGGCAGGAACATGGATACTAAGCCTATTTAACCATTATTTATTTTTCTCTCAAAACTTAGGTGGGAACCGTCTACTCTCTACACCTTCCTCTTCTGGATACTGGCTGCTATTTCAAGGGCGACTCCACCGGAACTGGCGTCCCGGCTTCGATGTCTCGCAGCTATCCTACACAGTTTAACCAGTTTTTCTATTACTCACAGTATTTACTTTTGGGACGCAGGCCGAGGGCGCTATCGGCAATCATGTTGGCGATTAGCTGCTCAGCGGAATTCCGGCGCGGGCATGTGTGGTTTGCTATTCAAGCTAAACCAGAGGATTTGATCAATTGCCCCGCAGACTTCAAGGGGGTACAATTAGAACAATTGCCGGATGTAATTAAAAGCATATCTGTTTTCTTAGTGAGGCTTGGCTCGGCGTTGGCATATCAGTGAACTCATATTAGAGCAACAGTCCTCTACTAAAAAGTAGTATCGGTCTAATACGTAAGTATCTTTAACTTAGCTTTCGCCGAATTTGGCTCCTTCTACATACGCCTTTCGGTTGCGGGATTCCCTATTCACTGTTACGGCCACCAACTAGTGGCAGGGCCAGGGTTGTGACCTCGGCTTTACTCCCCCATTTTTCGTATGCACTCTTTTACAAAAGTCCCATGCTTATACCAGTTCAGCAACTGGGCCAAGCACTACCAACTTCCATAATATACACGTCGGTCTCAACGTGTATGTTGTACTGCTACTTATACGTCACTACCTCCCTCCAAGCATTAAAATGTACTTGATAATCCCTCAGTGCTTCATCCGGCCAGAAAGTGTGTTTACCATCTTTTCTGTATATTTCCCCCACACACTTTATTGCTTCATCATAGGTTCTTGTAATAATACGACCAAAGGTGTCTCGATGCACAAATACCTTAGTCTGTATTTTTGTGTTAGACATAGTTATTCACACATATTCGCGGTTACGAGGCCGTGGTGGCGGAGGGGGTGGAGGGGGTGGAGGCTTAGGAGGCATGTACTCACCATTGTAGCCATAAGCGTGTGCCATGTCTAATGAAGTACAACAAGTGTTGCATAAATAAATCCACCTAATTCTACCAGTGCAGAAAGGAGGTACTTCTAACGCATACCCCCAGCTACGTCTGAATTCTTTCCCACACTTATTGCATTTATACCATTTGATAGCAGAGTAGTGTGGCAATACTGCATGGTCATATTTCTTCTTAGCATCCCTCTTCTGAGGTATAAAGAAACTACGAATAAAACCAATTATTTTGTTGAACATGCTCTTTCCTTTAATCGTCAATTGAATCAATATCAATTTCACGTATTACTTTGATGAAGTAAGCATCTGTTATTTTCAAAGAACGTTCACTTTCAACGAACATTGCAAATGCATTGTAACCACCCGGCTGAGCTTTATGTAAAAACCCAGAATAAAATATTCCTCGATGTACTGGGTTGTTTTCAGAAAAAGCGACCTCTACAACATAGTAGGTCTTCTCTTTCCAGCCTTCCTCTGGTAATGCTTGGTAGCCCTTTGGACAATTAAACTCCTTTGGAGTCATACCTGCCAAGGTGACAAGTTTAAGTGCAGCCTTTAATTTAGAACTCATTTTACTTATCTCCTATACCACACTACTGTGGTGACATTATGCTACACAATGTGTGGTATGCTCACTTAATGCTACACTACACAATTGTGTTTATACAAATTTATGTCTAATTACATATGCTTACATATGTTTAAACCATTGGCACGTTTGATGCTGTAAACATAAGTAAAAGAGCTGTAACCTTAACCTTCAGGAGGTGTCACCATGAATACCACAACTAAAACAAACACATCGGTAACCGCTGGTAATTGCGAAGTTGACCAAGTAGGTATTGGTGTAATAGGTGCTTTAAGCGCTTTAATCGGAACCTGGGGTATTGCCTGTCTTGTAGGCGGTATCTGCCAATATGGTATGGTCGGTATGCTGAAAGGTTGGATTTCAGCAGTAATGGGTATATAGACGGAGGACGATATGAATAAGAACAAGGGTAGCAAATTATTTATCACCACACTTGCTTTATTCGGGTGTGCCATCGGCGTCTGGTCAATCACCATGTTGATGACCGGTTTGGCCTCGGTTAACTGGCAGGTAACGGAAATGGCCCGTCAGTTCCTGGTTGCCACCGGCAATCTCGGGGAATACGAGACAATGGTGGATTACTACACCCACATCAAGGGCGTAGAGTATCTCATCGCCGTGGCCTTCTTTGTCGCCTTCCCGGTTTATTACAAGTTACTCAAACCGAAAGGGGTTTTAGTAAGCGATTAGATTATTTCCTGTCTCTGCAACAATGCTTGCTTTTCTTCTTCTGAAAAGTCAACAGCTGGGCATTGCCCAGCTATGGTGCATATGTAGATGATGAGGGCTTTCGGATTAAATCTTCTGCAGCGGCTGCAAGTAGGCTTAAAAGCCTTGACTTTAAAGTCTATTTTTTTATTTTCATCATCTGCCATAAATTCACCCTATAATATTACTTTATACTTCTATTCCACCCTAATTTCTCGTGGACCGCGTCAACAAAAGAACTGAATTTAACGAGCCTTACTTTATGCTTAGACATACGCACATGAATAAGATTGTGTGCCTCTGTGGCTACACCGTCTACTGTTAAATACGCTGGCGCCCCAATATCTATACATAGGGCGGTTCTTCCTGGTATGATTAATGGCCTTGTAGCGAGTGAAAACGGGCAGATTGGTGTTATTGTCATCGTGTTAAGTTCAGGTAACACAATAGGACCGCCGGCCGAGAGATTGTAAGCCGTAGAACCTGATGCGGTCGATATTATGACACCATCCCCTTTGTATTCAAGTATAAACATTTTACCGTTTATTTCAAGATTATGAAGACTGACACCAACTTCAAATAAATGTCCTGGGGCTTGTGGTTGTAACACCACTTCATTGAGTGCGTAATGACGTTGGCCATTGTTTTCCACAATCAGAAGATTACGCTCTTCTATTGGTAAATCGTCTACATTACTCTTATTTAATACGGAATTGAGTAATTTAATATTTAAGTCATTGGATAAAAATCCTACATGACCGGTGTTGCTGCCTAATATGGCTATGTGCCACAGTTTATTAAGACAGATGTGGGATACTGCTCTTAACATAGTACCATCACCACCTTCAACAATGTACACATCGGCATCTGCCAATTTATTTACAAGTTCAATGGATGGCCCATGTATCCCTTTACCACTGTAAAATACCTTCATGCTGTATTCCTTTCAACAAGTAGGATCAGTAAATGCGGTTATCATGGCAACCGCTGTCGGCTGATCGGCGTAGTATAAAGCGTCCAGGAAATCTTTGTCTTGTGTACACTTATCCAAGCACATATAGTTATGGAATGCTTGTCCGTATCGTAGACCGTTTAAACCTTTACTTTTTATTTCGGCTTTAAACTGTTTTACACGTGACTCTGGAAACATCAATTTTACACCGTAAAATAGTAATTTTACGTAATGGACACTAACCATAGTAAGACACCAAAACCCCATTTTATTTTTTGCTGAATTTTTTTATCTTCAACCATGATTACGGCCGCCATTCCAAAGGATACCCAGCAGCAGCCCACTTATTAAGCATCTCTTCTTCTAAAAAGATGTAACTAACGTTTATGGCTGTCAGTTTCTGTGTATATACCTTGTACTGGCCCGCTATTATGGTAACTAATTTATGTGTAAATGCCGTGCGTCTCTCCGTCATCCAACGTAAAAATGAGGTTTTTGCCAGTGCTGGTCTTAAATAATGAGTCTCTGCCACTGTTGTATACCTATCATCAAAATCCAAATCTATAAACTTGGCAAAGGAAGCGGCGGGCACTACTACCTGCACCTCTGTTCTTCCTTTAAAAAGTGAGGAACTACGTGCTTGTTCCTCGTTAAGGCGTGTAGCCATACAATGGCCATCTATTGGGCAGTTATCATTAAACCAGACTTTATTGACTTCCAGATCTCGTGCAAGAGGATGCGTTTCTCGTACCAAATCAAGCAGATCTACTCCGGCTGATCCAAGTTTCTCTACCAACGGCAAATTTCTGTCGTTTGTGGTAAAGGTTACAGTAAATTCCATATCTACCCTCTCTTAAAAATATAGGGGTTGCTAATCCTACCGCATGGTGGGTCTTTTGCTATACCGTGATTAAACACGTAGCCTCTTCGAATTAGTCAACCCCAAAGGTGTTTATTTTAATAACTTATCTGCACAACATTTTGGCCGTATAAATCGGCCTTGTTTATTTCTGTCTAAGTCCCTAAAAAAGACAATGCATTTACCAATACCGTCATTATTGTTGAAAAATCTGCATATTTTTGAAGTATCTGGGTTCCAACAATAGTCTCCATCAGGAACTTCTAGACACAGTTTATTTGTCTGTTTGGCTTCCCAAAGTAGCTCCTGTTGAAATATTGAGTTAGTCTCATATATTTTAGTATATGCGCCGAGTCTACCATTTTCTCTACAGAAAACATAAAGACATTTATATTTTACGGGTATTTTAAACATTGGACAATTGGGCCGCATAAAAGCGTTGTTTACGCTGCTCCATTGATAATCACTTATGGTCACTGGATTGTACGCATAACTATGGCTGTTAAATAACCATCCAATAAAGCATTCCAGGTTTTTCATGCCACCACCTATGGCACCATATTCCCCCGGCCTGTTGGAGGCTACCAACCAATGTGACGCTTTAACCTTTACACCAGCTAGTGCATCATCCCAAACACCTTCGCTGAATGTTATCAGTTGTTTTCCTACGTGTGGATCGTATTTCAGTAAATCAAGTTTGTTCATAAATTTACCTTTGCAGGGATGGAAGGATTCGAACCTACGATAGCTTACGCTGCCAGAGTCAAAGTCTGGTGCCCTACCTGACTGGGCTACATCCCTGTATATTTATTTTCGTTTTGCTTCTGTGATAGTAAAGCTTAATGGTTTATACTTTACTACATCAGATCCAAAAGTAGAAACTACTACTTTCGGGCCGGTTATGACCTTCATTTTACCGTCGCCGTACATTCTTATGTTACAGAATGTGTCCTTATTAAAGTAGAACGTTTG